>Ga0209390_10007093_pt1 | contig 14561 bp, 8 predicted proteins | sample BON01_FD_187212 | JGI IMG/M metagenome (GOLD analysis project Ga0209390, IMG submission 187212) | Freshwater microbial communities from Lake Bonney liftoff mats and glacier meltwater in Antarctica - BON-01 (SPAdes) (version 2) | ecosystem: Environmental > Aquatic > Freshwater > Ice > Glacier... | reverse complement strand
TTTAATAAAGATAATATTTGATAGAAGTGCAAGGGTGGTGGTCAGTCCCAAAGTGCCTATATTGGATGCAGGAGGTCGATCGATAGATGAGGAGATGAAATACCCCTTTTTATCAAATATTGTTACTCCCTCGCCCACGTAAATGTTAGCAGAGATGTAATAGGTGACAGCCAAAGTAACAAGAGGTAACGTCACTCCTATAGCCAACGAAGAAGCTGGGAGAATACCGTGCTCAATGTCTATGTGCTTACTGAGTCGTGTTAGTAATGCAGCTTTGCTTTCCAGTCGATTCAGTTTGTTCTGGATACGATTGTTTTCTAGTAGCATCACTTGCTCTGCGAGAAAGTCATGATAAACTGTACTTTTGATCATCAGTCTCGAGTCGATGCCATGAAGCTCCATTAGTAAACGTTGCAATTTGCACACGTGTTGAGCTGCAATTTTTTTACTAATCTGCGAAACTTTGGAGCATCGACAAGAACTATTGTTACAACAACAAGGACTGAGTTGCTTTTCAAATTTCTTTTTAATCTTTGTTGTTGCAAATTCATTAACAACAATGAATTTCAATAAAACCTGAACCGTGTCTTTAAATGTGGCCAATCCAGCTAGACTTTGAGCTTCTGGAGAATCGGCTCGAACTTTGGGTTCATCTCTACTTGTGGGATTATTATCCAGCAGCTGTTCAATGGAAGGTCGAATCAGATTTTCAAAAGATAATTCAAGACGTTGACGAGTGACCAGAACAAAGCTCTCCACGTGATCTAGTTCAGAGTTCAAAACCGAAACAAAAATGTGTTCCCGTATACAATCATCACACAATTCATTATCAATATCCTGGAATACATCTGCAGTGCCCAATAAAGTATCTATTGATCCAAGAAACTCATCTCTTGTTTCACTTTTCAGGAACTTGATTACTTTCTTCAGTTTTTTGTAACGGACGTAGTGGTCTTCCCAACTAACCTCCATCAAATCCTCTTCATATCTCTGATTGAACTTCATTCAAAACGGTATAAGGACAATTTATTTGATCGCGAAAAGCGATTTGTTTCCTTCAGGTTGTTGTGTGCTCATCATTTAGGTAAAACGACTAACCTGTTTCTAAGGTACTACGGGTATTAAAGGTGTATCATCTCATTGATGTGGCGGGTTGCGATGGTGACAGGTGGGTTGCTGTTGTTGTTTTCAGAATCTGCCTTTCCAGCCCTTCGTGCGTTATTTGGCTTGGCAGCATTCCTACTGCTGGTCTTGGTAGTGAAACAAAATGATATTTTATATATGCCACAACCGCATCCCAGTATCCCGAGGTACGTTCTTTAGATTTAAAATTGAATTTGAGATTGAATTTCGATGCAGGGATAATACCGGTGACCCAGAAGAATTTGGAGGAATGAGATTCGAGCATTTGAATTTATTAACGAATGATGGAGTTATGGTACATGGATGGTTTATCAAAACTGGTAAAGATGATTCTGAAGTAGCACGAGTGCCAACTGTAATATACTTCCACGGCAATGCAGGCAACATTTCCAACCGACTTCCCTTTTATCACGAATTATGGGAGAAGCTTCACGTGAATATAATCGCCGCGGAGTATCGAGGGTTTGGAGCTTCCGAGGGAACTCCATCGGAAGCAGGACTTAAACAGGACGCCCAGGCGTTTTTGGATTTTGCATGGGGTAACGACTCTATAGACCGGTCAAAAATATTTTTGTTTGGTAGGTCGCTAGGAGGAGCAGTGGCGGTCGATGCTGCTGTCACTGCTGAGAGAAGAGATGTTAAAATACGGGGTGTCATTCTGGAAAACACCTTTTTAAGTGTGGCCGATATCGCTGTTGTACTGTATCCTTTTTTGGGACTATTTAGACCGATTCTACAATCGCCCGTTTTGAAAAGCGTTTGGGGCACGAAAGACATAATCAATCGATTGCATGTACCGATCCTATTTATATCTGGAGAGCAAGACCAACTTATACCTTGTACGCATATGAAACAGCTTTTTGTCCTGTGTAGGCGCGTGAGGGGGACCCAGTTTTGTTCAATTCCAAACGGAACACATAACGACACTCCAGTGCATGGAGGACAACAATACTATGACTTTATAGGCAGGTTTTTTATTGATGCCTCTGAATTCCACGATGAAAGAAGAGATTCTAGAGGAGTATCTGATGCATCCATAGATTCTATTGTGTCAGAGTATGACGATAGATTTTTTCACTAGAAATTAAATTATCTCGTTCCTTAATTTTTTAAACTACGCGTATTCCTTTTGAAGGAGCTTGGCAATGGTCTGCAATTGAATATTGGAAGTACCTTCATAAATAGCTCCGATCTTCGAGTCTCTCCAAAACTTCTCTTGTGGCATATCTTTAGTAAAACCGACTCCACCCAACCATTCCACACATTTGGAAGCAGTTTTCTCAGCAACTTGACTGCTGAAAAGCTTTGCCATTGCTGCTTCTTTAACAAAATTTTCGCCGTTCATCTTTTTACGAGCTGCATTGTACACTAACAATCTTGCTGCTTCGATTTCAACGGCCTGTTGTGCGTACTGGTGTTGCATACCTTGGAAGTCCCCAATTGCAGTACCAAACTGTTTTCTCTGGTTAAGATACGGCATGGTCGCGTCAAAGCATCCTTGTGCGATGCCTATCATCTGAGCTCCGATCCCGATGCGGCCTTCATTGAGGATTTCGATTGCGTACTTGTAACCTTTGCCAACTTCTCCCATAACATTCTCTTTTGGAACTACTACGTCAGTAAACGTGATCGGACATGTACTCGATGCGCGAATCCCCAATTTATTTTCTTTCTTGCCTACTTCAACACCGTCAAAGTCTCTCTCAACAACAAAACAAGTAATGCCTTTGTATCCTTTGGAAGGATCCAAGTTGGCCATAACAAGAAAGATATTGGCTTCTCCTGCATTCGTGATCCACATTTTAGATCCGTTGATTACATAATTGCCATCAGCACGTTGCTCTGCTCGTGTAGCAAGAGCAAACGCATCGCTTCCTGAACCAGCCTCGGATAAACAGAAACTCCCCAAATCACTCCCAGCAAGGCGGGGTAAGAATCGGGACTTGACGTCATCGTTCGCATAGAATCTAAACAAGTTGTTGACAAGAGTATTTTGAACATCGCAGCAAACCGATACAGAAGCATCTACCTTGGCAAGTTCCTCAATCACTAAGATGGCGCTCAAGAAACTGGCGTTCGATCCTCCATATTCTTCCGAGATCTCAACCCCCATGAGTCCGTTGTCAAACATGGACTTGATCAGATCTGGATCCATCGTCATCGACTCGTCCATCGACTTGACTCGAGGAAGAATAACGTCATTGGCAAACTTGCTCACTGTGTCTTTGAACATTGTTTCCTCATCAGTAAGTGTTTGTAATGGTGTGTGCAAATGCCTGACAGCAGACGCAAACCGAGACGCAGAAACTACCGCACGTCTTGTAAAAGTAGAAGCCAACATTATTGTCAAATTGAAATTGATCCTCGCTCAGATGAAACACATTTCATACGGATAGCCCCCAACACTATATTCGTTACCTTTATTTATGGAACTCAAAATTCCTGATTGAAGCTCTGAAGAGGCTCAGGAAAACAAAATTTAATTTGAAAACGTGATTACCGAGTTTATTACATGGTACAACGTCTCCACTGGCTGATGCCAACTGAGCTATATTGAATCCAGTACTGTGATTATTACTTTCAAATAAGTTTTCGTCTGTTTTTCCATACTTCAATGAAAGCAGTAATAATTCAATGATATGAAAGAGTTTGAGGCGTGTAAGAGCTGGGTTGAATGAAAAGGTAATAAGAAAAGGTTTAAAAAACTAATTCAGGAAACTTATTAGAAAGTTTCGCTGTCAAGAGTTTGCATGAAGACTCTGCAGACAAATAAAAAAAAGTCGGGATTTAGTCGGATGCTTGTTCGCACTGGATGCTTGAGGCGTCATTATGCCAGACAGTTTAGTAGTGGAGTGGAAGAGAAGCGAATCACAATGGTGGGCTTGTATGCGAATGTGGGACTCACTGCTCTCAAAGGTGTGGTTGCGATCCAGTCGGGTTCAACTGTTTTAATGGCCGATGCTTTCCATTCCGGGAGCGATATATGCAGTGATATAGTTTCGCTGGCAGCTATTCACTATTCTAGGAAACCTCCTGACGAGATTCATCCTTACGGGTATGGTCACTATGAAACCCTGGCCACCGTAGGTGTTAGTTCGGTTTTGATGGGAGGAGGGTTGGGATTAGGGTATCATGCTCTCCAGAATGCTCTCGAGACACAACCGCCGTTACAAATGGTGCCTGCTGCTATGTCAGTGGCACTAATATCGGTGATTGCGAAAGAATGGCTCTTCCGGTCAACCGTAGACGTAGGATTAAAGACTCATTCCCCAGGTAAGTACTTGTTTCGAGTTTGAATTCATTTTTAATATTTGGATGGTAGTTGTTGTGGCAAATGCATGGCATCATAGAACAGACGCGTTTTCTTCCGTAGTGGCTTTAGTTGGTATTGGGGGCAGCTCCTTAGGGTTTCCGCTACTAGACCCTGTTGCTGGGGCTTTGGTTGCCGGTATGGTTATAAAAGCTGGAGGCTCTCTCGCTTGGGATAGTATTCAAGATTTAACAGATAGGCAACGAACTTCAGATGTTGCGATTGTAGATGGAGTAGTTGGTATTGGTAAGGAAATGGCGAGTCAAGAAGGTTCAGGAGTCATCGATGTTCACGATGTAAAGATTAGAAGATTAGGACATTATATTATCTTGGATATGCACCTTTTTGTGGACGCGCGATTGTCAGTTACTGCTGGATATTGGGAAAAGAACCGTATTAAGCGGAAAATCCACCGAAGGTATCCCAATGTTAGCGAGATATTTGTCCACGTCCAAGCGCATCCTAGTCGATGCAAGCAAACCATTGCTAGAAGTCTTTCATTTGCAAATCCAATACAACCACAAAGACATGTATTTCAAAAAACAGCACGTTCGCACTTTGAAATTGAGAAGGACGTGAAAATGGTGATCTCGGAATGCCGGGAGAAGGAGCCAGTTATTTTGGAACTAACCCATTGTTTGGTTCATTATGACATGAATGATCAAGTTGCAACGAAAATCACGGTAGAGGTTAACTTGAAGATGGACCGAGACATTACTTTGCTACGCGCCGAAAAAGCAGCTGCAATTGCTCGCGAGCAACTACTCGAAGCTATTCCGGACATTACCGCCGTTGATTTACATGTTGAATTATTAGATTAATACTAGTCTTTCAAACGTCAGCTAGCTGAATTCCCACTCACAACCTCATTGAGTGGCGTTTGGTTTGTCATATGATTAGTTTATATGCTACTCATATATACCTTGAAATGCACATTGAATGCAACAAGGTGTATCTTCATCCAACAATGATACTCGCCTCTCAGCGTCGAAATACCACAAACAGGGGTGTTTAATGGGCCAGGAAACCTTTTCCTGAAGCTCCAGTGTGATAGTGCTGATGAATAGTGGAAAGGTCGACACGCCCAACAGCTCACTCAATGACACGGCATCAGCGGCCTGTTTTACAGTGTGAATAATCGGTGCACTACCTGTGTACATGAACATCAGTAAATCCCTCCAGGTGTCGATGGAGTGATCACACGATGACAAATCTAGTATCGATTCGTCAGATCCTGCCCTGTCATTGAAAATACCTGACAAGAACATCGAGTGGTGATGTTGTAGAATGAATGAATGGACAAACAACATCGATTCATTCCCAAAGTCCAGAATAATATCTGCTGCATATAGCTTTGCTTCTTGGATACTATTCGCAAACAAAAGAGATTTGACTCCTGCAATCAGATCATCAAAGTAAGTGACGCTGTGGCTTTTCCTGTCTTGTTTATTTGTAAAAACCCGATCATTTGGTACAATGAAACCAAGTAGATCAGCTTCAGCCAACAATGTTTTGTCTCCCATGAATGCAAGGTCGTCTGAATCCATTCCAGTCACCGTCATGAATTGCAACAAATCACTGCAATCCTCAAAGTTATGAGGACATCGACATTTATATGGATGTGTCATATTCAATAACAGAGATTGATTCAGCGAAATGACTCTCCGCTTCGTCATTGTTGGCAAAAGGTTTTGGCATAAAAGTTCTAGTTTTTTCAATTGCATGTCGGCGGCAAACTCCGATATTTGGATCACATCGTGTTTAGATAACTTTTGCTCTTGCGGCTCTCTTAGCACCCAGGACGAGTGCACATGCCTGAACAACATCCGTCCAATCGACGCCTCGCAGTCATTTTGGAGAGACTCCAGTATCAACTCGTGCGCAACGTGAATCAAATCGATTATCTCATTCATGTTTTCGACCGAATAGTCACTTTTGAGAGCTTTCATATGTCGAGTATCACCAGTGTACAAGTACTCAAATACACAAGCGACAGCCACCGGATCCAGATGGGCCATTGTTATAGTATCCGTGGCCATCGACTTCTCGTGTCTAAAGTATCCCGCAAAATAAGAACACCGCCAAGACAAAATGAACTTGTGAACTTGAAGAACTGCACCGTCACGCATCAACACACTAATCAAATTTTTGCTGTCGAGTCTTCGAAGTGTGTCGTACATGATATGTACTTTTCCTCTTAGAAGCCGACTTAATTCCACTCGCTCACTTGGACGTTCAGGTGGTTTACAGAATCCATCTTCCTCACTAGCGGGCCATATACTACTACTGTCCATCACTTCACCACAGGCAAGCCAGATTTTGAACTTCCTTTGGCAAATTTGACCTATACAGCTGATCAAGTCCTTCTTCAGATGTTTCAATCTTTCAACCACTAATTGTCTATTCTTTATTGCCAATACAGCTTGCATGCATTCCTTTTCTCGGGTAGTTGGTAAAGGGTTTTCTTTTATCATGTTCAGTAATAGCGAAACAGCCTCACCAGACATAATTTCCAAAACATGTCGATCAGGATCAGTTTCCAGCACCATGGTGAGCAGCGAAACCGGCAATACATGACAAGCAGCAACAACTAGAGCATTTTCGTGTTTCTTATTCAAAACGTTGCAATCTGCTCCTAGGTTAAGCAGAAGCTTCACGGTGTCCCACTTCTCTACTCGAATGGCAGCATGCAATGGCGTGTCTCCCGGCCAGCAAGTATCGCTCGAGTTAATACCAATTCTATAACGGGAGTGAGAAAGAATGCACAAGATGACAGAATTGCGCCCCAATTTGCATGCGTAGTGTAAACTAGAACCGTTCACTTCCATACAAGAGGAGCCTCTATCTAGCAGCAGATTCACCGCTTCTACATTATTCTCAAACACGGCCATGGATAGAACTGACTTGCCAGTTGAATCCACAGCAGTGACGTCGCCTCCGTGCCGAATCAACAACGACATGATTACCGTGTTACGAGCGGACAAATGCAAAGGAGTCGCTCCGTTTTTGTTGGTACTACGGGCACATGAACCATTGGTCTTAAGCAGATGTTCCACCAGCATTGGGGACTCGCATATCACTGCATGGTGTATAGCCAAGTTCCCGTCTTTATCGCGATCGTGAGGACAATCCTCCAATAGCTTGGCACATTCTAGAAATTCACATTCTCTTTCAGGAGTGCAGTGCGCAATAGAACTAAGAAATGCCGTCCTACCTCTGTGGTCTTTGGCACATAGTTGCACGCGTTTATGGCGTACTAATTCCAGCACAATGTCGTCGAAACCAAGGCGAGAAGCATGGTGAAGCGGGGTTTCTTTGAGCTTGCGTGGACCATTGCAATATATCTTACAACCAGCATCAAATTCTAACAATAATCGAACCAATTGTATGTTTCGTGTCTCTATCGCAATCGCGAGAGGACTATAATTGGTGTTTACTTCAAGTATAGAATCCATCCCTTTCCATAATCGAGTCTCTTGCTTGTTGAACCAGCTTAGAATTTTGATTACATCCCCAGAACGACAATAATTAATAAGTTCAGAATGTACAACAGGCAACGTTAACACATTGGAAACAACAGAGGAAGTCGATACCTCACGAGCAGCGACGACAACCTCTTTTTTCTTTTCAGTTTTTTTTGAAACAGCAATCATTGGATTCATTCTCAAATACGTTTCGCATCTGTTTTTCCACTTTACGCAACAAGTAGCAAGTTTTTTGGCTCTATCGGCGCGGTAAATTCGTACGACATTCGCAACAGCGGGAGCCATAATGTTATCTTCGACAAATCTCCTTAACTCATCCCCGTCCAATGATTTTATTTCATCTTTGCATTCAATAGCCATGCTTTCATTTTTGCATTTAAATGCCATGCTTGCTTTGAATGATGATTTAGAAAGCAATTGGAACCCTGGCAATTCTACTTCCTTTACATTTTGCTTCTCGGTGCTTATTGCTTTCAACTTTGACAAGTACGAAGTTTCACGCTTCCAAGGAGGCACCCAATCCTTAGCATCAGGATTTAAGTTGGAAGAAGACTTGGTCCTCCGCCCATTGTTCCTTCTCATGCAGATAATACACTAATACACTGGTGTACTTGTATCGTAAGATAATATGGGCGAGCGACTGGGTACTCGCAACAATCGATTCTTCAATGAATCAAACGTCGAATCTTCTTCATCTCTGAGCTCTAGATTCCACCGCGCGAGGGAATCTGGCATGCTCGACCTGTCTACATGCTCGTTGAAGGGGCATTTGACCCAAGAGCAGATGGCCCCTGTGGGCACAAGTCACCTCGAGGCGAAGGAGCAGTGGTGGAGCGTGGCATTGATCAAGGAGATCAGGTTTTCCCATAATGAACTGGATGGATTCGGACGTGGAGCTCTAGATAGCGTTTCTGAATCTCTGGAAATACTTCTTCTGGACCACAATTCTTTTTTGCTTTTTCCTGATGAAATTTGCTATTTTCCGACTCTTCGCAAGCTTATGCTAAACAACAACCACATTGAGATCATCCCCGATTCATTTTCACAGTCAATGCAATTGCTCACCGTGTGTACTCTGGCCCAGAACTCCATCAAGGAGTTACCAAGAGACTTGACTTCAATGGAGAGTCTGAAACTTCTTGACGTGAGTGGAAATGCATTGGAATCACTTCATTCTAAGCTTCCCATTGGTTTAGAAAAACTCATTTTGTCAAAGAATTACATTGCATTCATCGAGGACGATCTACTTGAGAACCACCGTCATTTGACTGTTTTGGATCTTGCCAACAACAACCTAAGTTCGTTACCTCCTAGCATATCCGCGCTGGTTTCTCTGAAATTACTTGATGTTCGATATAATTCATTGGCCCATGGAATTGGTTTGCCTGTTCACGTTGATCAAGTGCTACTTGGCTTCAACAAGCTTGTATCCATACATGAGTTTCATTTAGAACGACTCCAAGAACTCAGCGTGTTGGATATCCGGGATAACAAGATAACCGATATTCCCGAAGAAGCCTACCTGTGTAAGTCACTTAAGATGTTGGAATGCAGCAACAACGACTTGACTGTTTTGCCCACTTTCCTCGGGTACATGCCAGCTCTTCAAGCTCTCAGTGTACATGGTAACGCTCTGCGCGGATTCCGACACAGTGTGCTAGACTCAGGGGCGGAATCGCTGAAAGCATATTTGAGAACTCGCGGGGTAGCGCCGGATGAAGCATCCGAAAACAAAGCTGGTGATCAATCGGCGAATGCATTAGACAATCTTTTACTGCGAGACAGTTTAGCAGCATTTAGACACAGTGGTATTTTCAAGATATCCAAGCATGTTTTGACTCCTGAAGAATTCAATGTGGCTGTACATGAAATCATGGCTTCGGATACCAAATGTTTTGAATTGCAGTTGTGCGCTGTAGGTAGTATTCAAGTTCCACAAATGGTTCCGACGTTAACGCTGCTTTTAAAACTTGATTTGAGTGAAAATATGATTCAAGCATTTGATGTTTCTATTCTCTATCCTCTTCAATCTTTGCAGCGATTGAATTTGTCCAGCAATTCCATGCATTCATTTGGGTCTCAAGATCAAAGGTGTGTACTTTCGAAGTTAGAGAGTTTGGATCTCCATCAAAACCTTCTAGAAAATATTCCTCATGTGATTCCATGGGCATTTCCGAATTTGAAAGAGCTTCATCTGGGTTTCAACAATATTCGAAGCGACCAACAAAGTTTGAACGAATGCACGAATCTGGAATACCTCGATTTGTCGAACAATAAAATTTCTGATTTTCCTGTCGGTGTTTGGGGCATGCAACACCTTTACTACTTAAACATGGAGAATAACGAGTTATCAAGTATACCGTGCGAGATCGCTCTCCTACCGAAAATGAAATCATTGCTGATATCAGGTAATCCTCAGCGAAGTATTCGACCTCATATTATCGCAGAAGGAAGTTCAAGGTTACTTGAGTATCTTAAGAGTAGATGTCCGAATCAGATACCAGAGACACAAAATGAGGCTGCTTTGGGTTCAACCGCATTCATCGCCGATGATAGTATTTCTTTTATGGATATGGAAAGGCTTGAAAACTCGATTCAAGAAATGCAATTGCAGCTAGAAAACGATTTTTCAATGTCTACGAGCACTCGTCAAGTGCTGAAGCGGCAAATCCAGCGAGATAGAGCCACTTTGTTGCAGATATCTCAGTCGGTAATAATAAACAAGTAAAAGTAGTAAATAGAGTTTTAGTCGAACAGAAGGTGAGCGTTATGTACCTTTAAAGTACCCCCTGATTGTTGATTGAAGTTCGTTTTGCCTGGATTACTTTTAAGTCTGTTTCTGTTGCCTATTGCTGGTAGACCTTGGCGAATGGGGGTTTTGGGTCTCACTTGACTAGCTGTGACATTGGCAGAGTTTGGGCCGGAATTTTCCTGTGGTGCAGAAAACTCGGGTTTAGTGACAAAAGTTGGGGTTTTCTTTAGATTGATGGGAGTGTTTGCTTGGATTGAAATATTGGAATTCACCTTCTTCGTGATCGGTTGTTGATGTGGTACTCGCAGCTCCTTGTGTTCGAGAGCAGCATTCAATTGATTCAATGCAGCCATTATCTCCTTCTCTTGTAATGTATAATTAAGAATTTCTTTGCCCGCGAATGCACTGGGAATGAAACGTGTCTGAGATTCAAATGCTGGATTAGACGGTTTTTGACCTGAAGGTTTGTTCTGTGATTGAGAAATAGGATTCGTGTTTGAGAATGAAGAATGTGTCTGGATGGCTGAAATCGGGATCATTTGAGGTCGTTGGAATGATTGTGAGGCTACAGGAATTCTATTTTCGGGATGTTTCTTGTTCATCTCTTGTTGTCTGCCCATTTGTTGTTTTTTTGTTTCAGCCCTGTCTAAACTCTGTTGCTCTTTCACTGCTTTTGCATATTCTTTTCTCCTTTCAGTGGATATTCTTCTCTGTCTCTGTACTTCTGTTTCATTTCCACCTCCCCATCGTGGTTTGGGTTCTGTATTGTTGGATCCTCTTGACGACGCTGATACTACTGACATGTTACTCCCTCCTCCTCGTTTTTTCATAATTGGCTCCTCCAAATGTACTATTTCAGTACCAGGTTTTGAAATTGTGCGCAAAACCACTTGGGGACAAACAGCAGATACTTGACTGCGCGAGACAGTATTCCAAATGAATGGCACATCTTGAGATTTGTAACTTTCGTCTTCTAATCTTGTATCTACAAATTGATTCGAAGCTGTATTTGAAAAAAGCAGTCCTCCTGCGGCCCTTTTCTTATACTCGATGTCTTTTGCTTCGTTTACGGATTCTAGGGAATCAATCGAGTCGTTATCAAAGGCTTGACTTTCTGCTACCTGTGGTGAGATTCTGCTTCTTTCGAATCTCAGTCCGCCCGTTGGAGAGAGGTCAAATTCGTGAAGGTCTTTGTTTCCAAGTTCCTCGCATATACCATGAAGCTGCAAAGCCTCTAGTCGAAACTGAGCAGCACTTTCTGCATATGACATACAATCTAGCTGCTCTGAAAACAGGGTGTGCCCACTGATTGACCTGGGCGGCTGTTCTAAGATCATACTCTGAGTCTCGGTTGTTTGGCATTGCATCTTGGAGTCAACCAATGACGATTTCACCTTCGAATCGGTCTCCGTCGTTCTCAGTTTCCTCTCTTGTAATTTACGACGCCGTTCCTGTTGCTCCATCAGCGTCATTTCTTTCGCTCGTCTAATTTGAGCTTTTCGCCTTTTCAACGTCTCCAGTCTAATTTGACGCTCTTTTTCATGCTGACTTTTCAATTCTGTTACTTCAATATCTTTCTCGGGCTCATTCCTAAATTGATCAGAATTCATTTTAAACGATTTGAAGTATTACTTACCTGCCTCGAAAAGTAGCCGCGTACCCACGTTCCTCCATTCGAAATTGTAACGGCAAAATAGTGTCTACCCAAATTACAATTGTTCGACGAGATGAATCAGCGCCTACACGTGATTGGGTTTTGGGTTATGGGCTTGGTTAATAATTCTGTGTACGTAATTAACAACGCAGGGGCCAAGGACATATTCGCGGGTGGCGTTGGATTGGTTTATTTTTTTAATATATTTCCGTCGTTTATCGTGAAGGTACGTATGTGCAATTCGTGATTCCTTTGTTTCACTCATATTTGAATGCACAGTCCAGTGCTCCTCTATGGATTGAAGCCATAACATATACACAGAGAATCTGGATGTGTGCGTTTTTGATGTCCCTTAGTCTGTTGACCGTTGGTTTCGGGGAGAGTACAGGCATCAAGTTGGTGGGTGTTGGACTTGGGTCATTGGGATCGGCATTAGGGGAGGCTAGCTTCCTTGGATTTTCTTCTTTTTTTAGCAGTGCTGATATTCTTACCGCATGGAGCAGTGGTACTGGCCTGGCTGGGGTCTTTGGATATGCTTGGGTGTTTATATTTCACGTTTCGCTCGATATGAGCATGACTGCGACCTTGGTATCCGCCAATGTTTTGTCTGTGATATGGGTGGTCGTGTACTATTCTTGCTTCAAAGGCAAGCAACGACAGGCGTATGAGGAAATAGTAGTGAACAGTGAGCTTCAAGAAACGTTGTCTGATGAAGACGAGGACGTGCAAGTTGTGGCGACCAAGTCAATGAGCCGGAGATTATGTTTGGTGTTTGAACTTTGGAGATATACTGGTCCGTTGTTTCTAGTGTATATGTCAGAGTACGCTATGCAGTCAGGTGCATGGGCTGCAATGGGGTTTCCGGTGACAGATAAGGACGCCCGTGATAAGTTTTACTTCATGGCGAACTGGTCCTATCAAGGCGGGGTGTTCCTGTCTCGAAGCTCTGGAAGTCTCTTTCGAATGAGTCACGCAGGTCTGTGGTTACTGCCAGTAGTTCAACTTGCTATGTTGTTTTTCTTTGTAGTAAATGCAGTGTATCATGTTTGGTGGAACAACACCATTGTGCCATTGACTTTTTTTGCTGGGTTAATCGGAGGACTAGTGTATGTTCATGGATTCATTTTGCTGTCGAAGAGCATTGAAGACCAAAAGAAGAGGGAAGTTGCATTGTCTACTGCGTCTGTTGCTGACACTGCCGGCATTATGTGTGCGAATCTTATCGGGATAGCCATCCAAGGGTGCCTCTACCGCGCTAACAATATATCCGATGGAGAAACGCCACTTTTTACATGCAACTACTAATTTTGAAGTGAACAGTACTGAAACGAATATGAAGGTGACATGTCGTTGATCCTTTGTGAGAGCATATTTCTTGAAACGTGTGCATGAAATAGTGTTATTCGCTCTGACTGCTTGTTGACTATCTAGCTACAAGGAATGGTCCATTCATTTCACAATTACCGAAGCTATGGATCATTATGTCATTCCGAAGCATGTTTACTTTATTAAATCAGAGTCCAACTTTGATGAGAGAGGAGTTTTGAACAGGTACGTCGAAGCCAATTCTGACATTTCTCGGATTCAGTCACTAGTTAATTACTGCGAAGGACTTCCAAGTTGACCAATTCCTCAAAGCTGCGAGAAATAGGAGAGAACAGTATCGCATTTAACTTTTGATTTGTCCCTTTTTAAAGATAAACACATCCTGAGTACATCTTTTTTAAGTCAATTTCTTGAATTTGAATGAAATTCGAAAACGACCAAATATGCATAATTCATGCATTTAAACATTCTCAGTCAACCTTTCATGATCTATTATGATAAGCCCTACAATAATTCTTGCTTTCCTGGACATTTTGGACGCAGTTGAATAAGCCGCATGTGATGACAACTTGAGCATGCAAGTTATAAGTATTCGAAAACAGAATATTATCGAAGCAGACGGCCAGATATTATCTTATACTAGTATTAAGTTCCATGGTAAACTTTAAAAATGCACTTTTCGTGTAACAGGTCTTGCATGGAGAGAGATATTATGCGGCAGGGTGCCATGACATAACTTTCACTTCCGATTTAGTCATACCAGCACGTTTATATATGATATACAAATGGACCGACATATAAACCATCATATTGAGTGTTCGTATAACTTTACATTGGTCACTTGTCGTACATAAACACATCCTAAATACGTATTTAAAGTCGATTTCTTGA
>Ga0209390_10007092_pt1 | contig 14563 bp, 11 predicted proteins | sample BON01_FD_187212 | JGI IMG/M metagenome (GOLD analysis project Ga0209390, IMG submission 187212) | Freshwater microbial communities from Lake Bonney liftoff mats and glacier meltwater in Antarctica - BON-01 (SPAdes) (version 2) | ecosystem: Environmental > Aquatic > Freshwater > Ice > Glacier... | reverse complement strand
TATATATATATATATATATATATATATATATAGTTATATATATATATATATATATATATATATATATATATATATATATATATATATATATATATATATATATATATATTTATTTATTTATATATTTTTATTTTTATATATATATATATAAATATATATATATATATATATATATATATATATATATAATTATATATATATATATAATTATAATCGTGTCAACCCGAATATATATAAAGAGGTTTTCAAGCAATCCCGGTCTAAAAGTTCGCCACTTGAGAACACCCGGTCAAAACTAGCAAACCCGGTCGAACTTACCGGTTTCGGCCTGGGATAGCTGGGGTTTCGACCGGGGTTGCTAGCTTTAACGGGAATTAGCTGATTGGTATTTTTTAGACCGGGTTTACCCCAAGCGGGCATATATAAATATAAATAAATCTAGATTTATTTATAAATACATATAACCCTCCCTCCCTCACACACACACACACACCCTCTCTCTCTCTCGCTTTCTCCCTCTTTCTCTACCTGTATCAAGGCACGCGCCGGCCGGCACGAGCAGCGGGCGGAAGGCTGCTGCGCCTCGCCCGGCTCGGAGCGTCTTGCACGCGCGCACGACGGGCGAGCTGCGGATCGGGTAGGCGGACTCGGCGGCGGCGGCGAGGTGGCTGGTCAGCCGGTCGGCCAGCGCGGACGCCACGCGGCTCGCGTCTGCGGCGCCGATGGGTGTGCAGGCGTTGAAAGCCTGGACGAGAGACGGGACTGTGGGGTTAGTAGTTGCAAGCCTCACCACTGCCCCACTCCCTCGCCTCGTTTTCGAACTACTACCCCACCCAAATAACACACAAATACGGGGGGGAGGGGCGATTTCGGAGTTCAGAACGGGGCGAGTCTCGTACCGCGGTGAGTGTGGGCGCGCTCGCCGCGAGGAGGTGGCCGAAGTGGGACCGGACCACGGCAGGGCAGCCCGGAGACTGGGCCTCGTAGGTCTGCGTGGCGACGCGGTACCAGCCGAACTGGTCGGTGAGGCCGGGGTAGCCGAGGATGGGAGCCGACGAGACGAGGCCCATGTCGACCACGGTGGGGTACTTGTATCGGAGGAAGAATGCCAGACTTCCAGCGAGAGAGCCGCCGACGGCGATGGCCGGACTCGTCTCGGCCTTGTACTCACGTCGCAACGCCGTGATCAGGCTGGCGTAGTCGGCGAGCGCCTGCTCGACCGAGAGCAGGCCCAAGTTAGAAAACGAGCCCCGCTCGCCAAAGGGCATCGACCGGCCGAAGAAGCGCATCTCCGCAAAGACGACGAGCGCGCCCAGCTTACGTCCGAGCTCCAGCACCGGGCCGGAGTGGGCGAAGGTCGTGTTGATGCCCCCGCCCTCGGCTCCGGTGTAGAAGAGGATCGGTCCCTCCGGCTTCCACCACGTCTCGTTCACCAGGAAGCGCTGGGAGAAGGTGGCGTTGGCTAACGCGTTGAAATGGTCGACGGGCTGCGTGTGCCAACGGACTGTGTACCACGGCGGCAGCGGCGGCGGCGCGGCCGCCGCGCTAGCGAGTAGGAGGGTGGTCGCCATCGCGGCCGCAGCTGCGCCGGCGAGCAGCAGCCAGGCGGTCATCAGTGGGCTAATCACTCTGGGCGCCAGTTTCACGCTGGACGGGTCCCCAGTCGGCCGATTTGAGAAAGTTGTTCACGTGAACACTAAACTCACGGTCATTTGGCGCCACCGACCACACGCTGACAGCACTCATGGAGACCAACCCGCTGCGTTCGCTGGATCCGACTGTGCAGACCGTGGTGCTTGGGCTCGTCACGGTGCACTTGGCAGTCTTGGTGCGTGCCGCCGCGGTCCCAAAGCGGGCAACGCTGCCTCTTCTAACGTCTCTCTGCTGCCGCACAGGTATTTTGGATCATCACGGTTTGCTGTGCGCCCAGCGCTGCGGCGCACCCGAAGCAGCAGTGAGTACCTCGAGCCCTGGCGTGAGTGGTCCGCTACCACAGATGAGCAGCTCGAAGCGCGGAGTGTGTTTACTTTGCGTTCGGGTTAACCTGAATGTGCGCGAGGCATCGAAGCTGCGAATGCTGGACGTAGCACGAGAGCAGAGCAGGGTATGGAGAGAAGAGCCGTGCAGCGGCAACACACAGCATATTCATCGAGCAGGGAGCATCTTGGCCTCACCCACACTAGCAGCTAGCTAGCAAGCGCACCCCTTGCGCGCGGGGGCGCTGCTGGCTGCTGGGCGGGGCACACGACCTGACTCTTGACTGTTGACTCGAAAAATAAGGTGTTATTTTGTTTGTCTTTAGTGTGAGATTGACTTATTACTTATAATAAATGTAACGATACTTATATAACGCATATGTATATGCGTGTACGTCAAAGTGTGCATGTATAGATATATTATCATCTTGATCTTGGCGCAAGATCTTGATAGTTGATAGATCTTGGCGGTGTGCGGTGTGGCACACCGTGGTGTGGTGGATGTATGCTATATGTAGATGTTGTGTACTGTAGCATATAATGTAACATAATGTAGCATTGAGCATTGTGGCATGTGGGTTCACCCGCATGCATGCTACGATGCTATGTAGACTCCCTCAGATGCTACAGCTACAGCCCGCCTACCCATACCCCCACAGTTTCTTACATTTAAACCACTTTAGCCCCATCAATTACTTTGATTAGAGTGAGTATTATGTATTATGTTTTGGGCCCTACTCATGAGTATGAGTACCCGCTCCTCGTACTACTCATTGACTGAGTAGTACATTTTCAGCACTAATCACTTTATGAGTATGAGTATTTACTCGAGTACTTAGTAGTACTTAATGTACTGTGAAGAATTCACTCGGCCCCCCTCGATATCTCTAACTGTATATAGCACATAGCACGTCTTTTTTTATTTTTGAGCCCAAGCTCGAGCGCGGGGCAGGCCGCTGCTACGCGCTGCGCGGTTAACCTCTACTTCAAGAAGTACCGTAGTAAGGCGGGGCAGACCCCGGGGAATGAGATCCGAGAGCTCATTATATTGATCTGGAGGATGGAGGACGAGGCAGAAAAAGAAAATTAGAAGTGTAGTCGTAGTGGAGGGTGGAGGGTAGAGCGGAAGGAAGAGCCGCTGCGTTTCTACTGTGCTACTGGCTGCCCGCCTCGCCTGCCGCATTTGTGATGTGTGTGTCTTTCCCCTGGCTGGAGCTTTCTGTTTTCTGGGCTTGTGTCTTGTGTTGCAAGCCGCCGAGCGGCTGTTTACTGTTTTTCAATTTTGCTTTATGTTTATGTGCTATGTGGGCGTGGGCGTGTGATCAAGCCGCCTCTCCTCTCCCTTCCGGAGGACGCGAAAATTTTAAGTCGGGAGACTTTTTTTTGGAGTATATTATTGTATATAATATTGTCAATATCAATATTATTGAATATTGTATATAATTTTTCGTTAAATAGAGTGAGTACTGGTGAGTACTGTGGGTGTGAGTACTCTGCGGAACCACAGCCAACGACAACTAATCGAGTTATTAAGAGTATATGAGTACTCACATAACAGGTACTACTCATGAGGTGCGGTTAACCCGAGGTGGGGTTAACCCTTACCCAACATCGGTACTAATCATGAGGTGAGTAGTACAAAATCGGTACTAATCATACTCAGTACTCGAGTACTATCAGTAATCTCCGCACGCACTGCAGGTCACCTCCACCTCCACAGACAGAGGTCAGAGGTGGTTGAGGTTGTGTTGTTGTTATTGTTATATTGTGTATTGTGCTCGGCGGGTCTCGCGTCTCGCGCCACACACGCCGCCCGCCACCCTACCTACAAATACTCCTACCTACTGCCTACTGGCACACACAGGACATCAGATATATCACACCAGGCAGAGACGACATACCAGGCAGTGACTCTGCTGCTGTGGACAAACAAAAACACAAAAACACAAACAAATGGGAAGGAGAGTGAGCGTACAGCCCAGCTCGCCCGCCTCACGCGCTCCTGCCACCTGCGAAGAGCTCAGAGCCGCCCGGCGCGAGCCCCCTTGCCCCTTGCCGCCCCCTCCTCGCACGCGCGCACGAGCCCCTCCTGCCAGAGCGCGTAGGCTTCCTTGGTCTGCGGGTTGATGTGTAGGCTCGAGCCGCCCGCGCTCAGCCGGAAGGTGAAGTCGGCCTCGCCGCTGAGGCGCTGGATGGCGGCGCCCTCGCGCAGGCTCAGCGCGCCGCGCTGCCTGATCTGGCCGGGCAGCGCGGGCTCGAACCAGCGCAGCTCGGCGTCGGTGGTGAGGGCGAAGAACTTTTGTGAGTAGAAGAAGAAGAGGCCGCGTTTGAGGCTCCAGCCGCAGAAGACCACGTCGGGCGACGCCAGCAGCGCCTCGGGGGTGGTGGGCAAGGGGGAGGCACCCAGGACGGAGGTGCGGAACGAGGGCGCGCGGGACAGGTGACCGGGAGGCGGCGGAGGCGGTGGCGGCGGCGGCGGAGGAGGAGGAGGGGGTGGAGCTGGGCCGAAGGCCGCGTCGAAAACGGCCGACGGCGGCGGCTGCGGCGAGGGGGGCGGTCGCGGCGGCGGCGGTGGTGGCGGCGGCGTGGTAGGCTCGTCGCGAAACGCATCGTCAAAGGACTCGTCGAACGAGCGCCGGGGCGCGGGCTCCGGCGGCGCAGCGGCTGCGTCGCCAAACGGGGTGAAGGACGCGCCGAAGGCGGGCGGCGACTCCTCGCCCGACCCGCCCTCGAACTTCCCCCCCCCGGTCTCGAAGTCGTCGGCAAAGGAGGCTGTGAAGGAGGGCTGTGAACGCGCGGGCAGCTCGGCAGGCGGGGGAGGGGCAGAGGGGGCGCCGGAGGAGAAGGGCTGCTGCGGCTGCGGCTCGGCGGGGGCGGCGGCTTCGCTTCCAAAGTCGCAGAAAGAGGCCGCGAAGGGGGCTTCCCCCGAGAAGGGGGCCTCCCCTGACGCCTCGTTGCTTCGGCCAGACTCGCCGGACGAAGAGGCAAAGAGAGGGTCCTCTGAAGGGGCCTCCTGCGACGTAGCCAGGGACGCTCGGCGCTGAGCGGGAGACGAGCCCCCGCTCGCAGTCCGCTCGCCGAGGCGCGCGTGCGCGGGGGACGAGGCGCAGCTCGCAAAGCCCGACGAAGCGCTCGCAAAGTCGGAAGGTTCGGTGGATGGATCGCTCGCTAACTCGATTGGCTCTGCCAGGGAAACACTCGCAAAGTCCGCCGACGAAGCGCTCGCAAAGTCGGAAGGCTCAGCGAAAGAAGGAGAAAACTCGGTCGGCTCGGCGACAAAAGCGCTAGCAAAGTCGGAAGGCTCGGAAAAAGAAGCGGCAAAGTCGGTCGGCTCAGCAAAGGAAGCCGCAAACTCGGTTGGCTCGGCGACAAAAGCGCTCTCAAAGTCGGAAGGCTCGGAAAAAGAAGCGCCAAATTCGGTCGGCTCAGCGAGGGGAGCAGAAAACTCGGTCGGCTCGGCGACAAAAGCGCTCGCAAAGTCGGAAGGCTCATAGGATGAAGCGCTAGCTAACTCGGTCGGCTCTGCCAGGGAAACACTCGCAAAGTCCGACGAAGCACTCGCAAAGTCGGAAGGCTCAGCGAAGGAAGGAGAATACTCGGTCGGCTCGGCGACGAACGCGCTCGCAAATTCAGAAGGCTCGGTGGATGTAGCACTAGCTAACTCGGTCGGCTCTGCCAGGGAAACACTCGCAAAGTCCGCCGACGAAGCGCTCGCAAAGTCGGAAGGCTCAGCGAAGGAAGCGGGAAACTCGCTCGGCTCGGCGACAAAAGCGCTCGCAAAGTCGGGAGGCTCGGAAAAGGAAGCGGCAAACTCGGTCGGCTCCGCGAGGGAGGAGGCGGCCGACGAGCGGCGGAGCGACGCGCTAGCGGCAGTTCCGATCTCGTCGCGCGCCTCTGCGAACGCGAGCTCCTCCTGCGGTCCATCGGTTTCGCCGCTCTCCAGTGCGCGGGCGGAGAGGGCGGGCGGCGGCGAGGCGCGCTGGGGCGCGACGTCATTCCACTCGGCGTCGTCGTCCTCTGCCGACGAGACGAAGAATGGCTCCTCGTTGTCCGCGGGAGAAGAGGAAGGCGCGCGAACTTCCTCAAACAAAAAGGGCTCCGAGGCCAAAAAGGGATCCTCGTGGGGAGACGAAGGGGCGGGAAACGGCTCGGAGGAAAACTGTTCGGCGGGAAAGTCGCCAGCGGGAAAGTCGGCGAGAAAGGCGGGAGAGTTGTTGGCGGGAAAGTTGTCGGCGGGGAAAACGTCGGCTGGAGAGTCGTTAGCGGGAAAGGCGTCGGCAGGAAAGGCGTCGGCGGGAACGTCGGCTGGAAAGGCGCGCGACAGAGCGGCGGCGGGCGGCGGGGGGGAGCCCGTGGCGGCGTCGGCGTCGGCGTCTGCGTCCACGGACCCGACCTCGAACGCGGCCTCGGTACCAGGGCTAACGTCTGAGGCTCCGTCCAAGGCGCCAAACGCTGAGGACGCGGCCAAGGCGCCAAAGTCGGGGGACTCGTCCACGGACACGTCCACGGAGGCGTCCTCCAATGCTGGGGCTCCGTCCAAGTCGCCAAACGCTGAGAACGCGCCTAAGGCGCCAGAGCCAATGTCCGCGGAGGGGCCCTCGAACGCAGGGGACCCGTCCAAGTCACCAAAGTCTGGGGACGCGGACCCGTCCACGGACCCGTCCTCCAACGTTGAAGACCTATCTAAGGCGCCAAAGCCTACGTCCGCGGACCCGTCCTCGAACGCAGGGGATGCGTCCAAGGTGCCAACGTCTGGAGACTCGTCCACGGACACGTCCACTGACGCGTCCTCAAACGCTGGGGACACGTTTAAGGCGCCAAAGTCTGAGGGCGCGTCCAAGGCGCCAAAGCCAACGTTCGCGGAAGCGTCCACGGACCCGTCCTCGAACGCAGGGGACCCATCCAAGGTGCCAACGTCAGGAGGCGCGGCCAAGTCGGCGTCAATAGCTGGGGACACGCGCAAGGACCCGTCCGCAGACGCGTCCTCGAACGCCGGGGATGCGATTGAGGACGTGTTGGCGTCGAACGCGTCGGCAGAGGAGGCGCCGAGGGAGGAGGGGTGGAGGGAGGGGGACTCGGTGGCGTGGACGCTGTTGGAGTCGGAGGGGCCGAGGTCGGACGAGTCGCCGGAGCTTCCGCTGTTCACACCGGAGCCTCCGCCGTTCACACCGTAGCCTCCGCTGTTCACACCGGAGCATCCGCTGTTCACACCGGCGGAGGCTCCGGCGGCAGCGGAGAGGTGTCCCTCCTCTGCGGCGGGTGCGCCAAAGTCGGCTTCCGCGTCCGACGGCGCGAAGGGCGGCGCGCCAAACGGCGGAGCGGCAGCGCTGGCCAAGGCGTCGGGCGCGAGGTGACCTGCTGGCGCCAACTCGGACGGCGATAGTTGGGTCGCAGAGGCGGATTCAAAGGAAAATTCGTCAAACGGTACGGCGTCGGGCGCGAAGTGGTCCGCTGGCGCCAACGCCGCCGACTCGAGTTGGGTTGCAGAGGCGGATTCATAGGAAATATCAACAGGAGAGTCGTCAAACTGCGCGGCGTCCGGCGGTGCTGGATCGACGGGCGCCGGCGCGTCGACGGCATCCAAGGCGTCCTCCTCCAAGGAGAGGTCGCGCCGCGTAGGCAGCCGCGAGGTGCGGAAGGCGTCGCTCCCTGCGGCAGCCTCCCAGTCATCAAAGGCGGGCGCAATGGCCGCCGGAGGGTCCGGCGTCTGGTTGTAAATGGCCGGAGGGGCGGGCGAAAGGCTGTGAATGGCCGGAGGGTCCGGCATCTGGCTGTGAACGGCCGGAGGGTCCGGCGTCTCACTGTGATTGGGCAGCCCCACAGTGTCTTCCCGCGCCTCAACGGCGAGGCCAGGCTCCGAGCCCTCGTCGGCATCCAACGGCGGCGCAGCGTCGAAGGCGAGCGTCGCGTCGGCCGGCTCTGCCCAGGGCTCCGGCGCCGGCGCAGCGTCGCAGCCAAACGCGCCAACACCTCGCGCCATCGCCGCCTCGCCGCCGCCCTCCAGGGGCGCTGCTGCGTCGACCGCCGCCGAAGAGACAAAGCCTCGCGTCACAGCATCCTCGCCGCCGCTCGTCGCCAGAGGCGCTGCTGCGTCGACCGGCTCCAACGAGACAAAACCTAGCGCCACAGCCGCCTCGTTGCCGCCCGCCAGGGGCGGCGCTGCGTCGACCGACTCCAAAGAGGAGCGCTGCTGCGAGTTCTCCCACTTGCGCTCTGCCGCGCGAGTGGAGCCCGCGCCAAGCACCACGGCAGCCAGGTCCTCGTTGTCCGACTTGCGCTCCGCGCCCCGGGCCGAGGCGGCCGCGAGCACCGTGAGCGCCAAGCCCTCATTATCCAACTTGCGCTCTGCCCCGCGCACCGCAGCAGCATCCAGCGCTAGCGCCGCCGTCTGGTGGTCCACTTGCATCTGCAGCCGCTGCAGGCGGCCCCGTTGCCACGCCTGCACCAGGAGCGCAGCTGCCGCCAGCGCCGCAAACGAAACCGCATTGTCCGATTTGCGCTCCGCTGCGCGCACTGTCGCGGCGCCGAGAACCACCACAGCCAGGCCTTCGTTGTCCGACTTGCGCTCCGCGACGCGCGCCGAGGCGGCGCCGAGAACCAGTGCAGCCAGGTCCTCGTTGTCAGACTTGCGCTCCGCGACCCGCGCCGCAGCAGCGTCCAACGCCAGCGCCGCAGTCTGCTCCTCCTCCTGCAGCTGCAGCCGCTGCGTCCGGCCCCGCTGCAGCGCCTGCACCTTGCTTGCGGCTGCGACCTGAGCGTCCATGGCGGGAGCGTCGGCAGCAGCCTCAGAGAACGCATCAGCAAAGAAAGGCTCCGGAGCCGCCATCGGCTGTGGCGCAAATCCATCCGCAAACATGGGCTCTGACGTCAGCGGCGCTGCCGGCGGCGATGGCGGGGCCGCGAATGCGTCGTCGAACATGGAGCCCTGCTCCGGGGCAAACGCCTCATCTCGCATCGATCCCTGCTGCCCTGGCGGCGACGGTGGCTGTGCCGCGTCGTCGGCCATGGAGTCCTGCTGACTCTGCTCCGGAGCAAACGCGTCATCAGGCATTGAACCCTGCTGGCCTAGTGGCGACGACGGCTGCGGAGCAAACGCGTCATCACGCGCCTGCTGCACGGACGGTGACGAAGGCTCCGAAGCAAACGCGTCGTCGAGCATAGAGCCCTGCTCCGGTACAAACGCGTCATCACGCAGCGATCCCTGCTGCTCTGGTGGCGACGACGGCTGCGGAGCAAACGCGTCATCAGGCATCGCGCCCTGCTGCCCGGACGGCGACGACGGCTCCGGGGCAAACGCGTCGTCGAGCATGGAGTCCTGCTCCGGCGCGAACGCGTCATCACGCATCGAGCCCTGCTGCTCTGGTGATGACGACGGCTGCGGAGCAAACGCGTCATCAGGCGCCTGCTGCCCGGACGGCGACGACGGCTCCGGGGCAAACGCGTCGTCGAGCATGGAGCCCTGCTCCGGCGCGAACGCGTCATCAGGCATCGATGACGGCGACGACGGCTGCGGCGCGAACGCGTCATCAAGCATCGGTCTCGACGGCGACGATGGCGGCGGCGCAAACATGCCATCAACCATGGTCTGCTGCGCCGCCGGTGACGGCGGCTGCGCCGCAAACGCATCGCCGAACAAGGACTGCTCTGCCGAGTCGGGCTGCGGCGCTGCGAACGCATCTGCAAAAGGGTTCCAGGGAAGCGGCGAGGCCACGGAGGACGCACTGTTGCGGCCGTCCCCGTCCAGCGCGATCTCCCATTCCGTCACCGCGCCCATTCTAGAGACCGCCGCCGTGCTCCCCGCGTGGTCATAGTTGGGCGTACTCGGCTCTGCGGGCCGCACGAGCAGGTCCAGGTCCGTCGAAGCGCGAGCTTGGGGCGACCCCGCCACCGCCGTCGAGGCGGAGTGCCGGCCAGAGGCCCCATCATTCGTGGTTGTCCCCAGCGAGTCGAGGAGCGAGTTCAAGGTTGGCTCCGGGGCGGCCGACGGCGGCCCTGCACCCTCGACCGCATGCTTGGAGGTGTCCATGCAGCTCAGCGTCGGTGGGCGACCGAGCTGACGTCGCCCGTCTATAGTGGTGGCGTTAGCGCGGCGGGCGCGCGCGAGCCAAAAATAGAACGCGTTGCGAGCCAAAAATAGCCCTGCTCGCGGCTACTTCGCGGCGTCGGACCAGCTCGGCGACGCCAGGATGTTCCGTTCCTTGTTTCGAGCGGCGACCGGCGCCGCGCGGGCGGCGCTGCCGATGGGCCCACGGCCTGCGACGCGAGCGCTGCCCTTCTCGAGCAGCGCCGCCGGCCTGGACACCGCGATGCGGGCCACGGCGCCCAAGCGGCGCAAGACGGCAGGCGTGATTTCCATCAGGAACACTTGGAACAACACCCTGGTGACCATCTCGGACATGGACTACAAGGTGAAGGGCTGGATGTCCGCGGGCCAGGCCGGCTTCAAGAAGTCAAAGCGCTCCTCTTTTTTCGCCATGGAGAAGTGCCTGTCGGAGGCTTTCCTAAAGGCTCGCACGGTGCGCAAACACGCCGCTGCCCGCTGCCCCCTGGTGGCGCCTCCTTCCGCACGCTGAGCCTGACGTTGCTCCTGCCCCCCCCCCCCCCCCCACACCCCCCCCCCCCCCAATGCCCTCAGCTCGGGCTGCGCGAGGTGATGATCAGCATGACCGGGCCTGCCATCATGCTGCGCAAGCCACTCCTGCGCCAGCTGCGCGAGCAGTCGCAGCTCCGAATCATGAAACTGACCCTCTCCGACCACGTCCCGCACGGCGGCTGCCGACCGCGCAAGGCGAGGAGGAGAAAGTACAAGACAAAGGCGCGGAAATAGTGGGCGGGCAGACGTGGGGCGCGCGGCACGTTGACGACGGCGCGGTGGTTGCCGTCTTGACAAGGTGGGGACTGCTCAGCGAGATCGAAGGTCAGCACAGCGGGCCATCATCGGCGATTCAGTCGCAACGTCAGAGATGGGCTTGTAGCTGTGGGTGGCGTGCTGCTGCATCGCGGTGCTATTAGAGTTATTAGTGGGAGCAGCGCCGGAAGCCGCCCCGGAAGCGAGAGAGGGCATGCTTCACTGCTGTACCTGGAGGAGCGTTAGGGTCAGTAGGGTAGGGGCACGGGGTGGGGGGGCAAGCACAGGCGGGAGCTATTCCTTTGGCGGGTGCCTCCGCCGCCAGCGCCCCGCGGGATCGGGTCCACAGGGCGATCGCGCGGGTGCGGGTGTCGTGTATTAGTATTAGCACATCTGCTGTCTGCTGCATGGTTTTATTCTTATTTTTGCTATCCTTATCCTTCATGAAAAACGACCATTCACACCACGGAAGCTGAGCGCGCTCATAATAATATATTTATATATGTATGTACATGTACATGTATACATATATATATATATAAATATATATATATAAGTATGAATTATAAATTATAAATTATTTATATGTATGATTATGATGTATGATGTATGATGTAATATAATGCTGCTAATGCTAATGCTAAAATGCTTTACTAATGCTTATGCGTATGCTAATAATAACGACATTAACAAAAGTGGAGCGAGTCGCAAGCGAGCCCGCCCCCCATCCCCATGTCAGCAAGCAATATACACATATTGTAAGCGTGATGAACCACAGGCAATCGGCAACGGCAAGCGTTGGCGCCACACCACAGCCCCTCGGCCTCGGTGGCGGCGCCGCGGCCCGCCCACATTCTCTCTCTCCCCCCTCGCCCGCTGGTCCACCTTCGCCGGCGCAGATACACCCCGCGCTACAACGACCCTCCCCCTCCCAACCCGCACATACACATACACTGAACCTTATCGTTAAAGAGGTCCGCCACCGATAAACCCACCAATCTGACGCCGCCCTCCCCCACCCCGTGGCCCTAGGCCCCGCCTGGTCTGCTACTGCTGGCCTTGCTTTTGTAGTCGGCCTTGATGTCGTTCCAAATCTGCAGCTCGTCGGCGCTCAGCGCGCCCTCGGCTAGCTTGGTCTCCATGACGTACATCTTCATGTGCTCCAGCATCGCCTTCTCGCCGGGCGCCAGGTCGGTCCGGTCGCGTGCCTGGGTGATGCCGCGCTTCATTGTCTCCATAATCGTCGCACGCACGCGCTCGCTCGAAGTGCCTCCAGCACCACCAGCACCACCAGCAGGGCTAGCCGCGTCAGCAGCCGCAGCCACCGGAGCGCCCGGCCGTTGCGTCACCGGCGGCGGCGGCGCGGCAGCCTTCTGCGGCATCGGCGCCTGCGGTGGCTTTGGCGCTTCGATCGCGGGAGCAGCAAACAGGTCGGCCTTGCGAGCCTGCCGCATGACTTCGTACAGCGGCTTCTTAGACGCAGAAGCGTCGCGAGCGACGGGTGGCGCGGCGGACGGGGCGCGCGCCGCGGGCTGCACCGGCATCGGACGCGGTGGCGGCGCGGCGGGCCGTGGCCGCTGGAACGGCGCTGGCGGCACGGCGGCGGGGGCGTCGCGAGCCATCGGCTGCGGCAGCGGCCGCACCACAGGCTGCGCCGGCATGGGACGTGGCGGCGGCATGGCTGGCAGCGTGCGCATAGGCAACGGCGACGGCGACACGGGCGCGGCCGGTGCGGGCGCAACGCGAGGCGTCGGCGGCGTCGGTCTCCGCAGCAGTGGCTCCGGCGGCGGCGTGATGAGGCGGAGGGGCGCGTGGTTGAACGCAACCGCCTGAAAGGGAGTGGAGGAAGGGAGGCGCGGTGAATCGCAATCGTCTGCAAGGGAGGGGAAGGGAGGCGCGGTTGGTGGCGTGCGGAGGGTGGTGCCTGGTGCTGAGATGTCAAGGTTTGGGAGTGTGAGACTTGGAACCCCCAGAATCCCAACTCACTCTCTGGGCGCGGCGACGCAGAATGGCGCTCGAGGTGAGCTTGGTCGCGGTCAGCACGAAGAGGCTCGAGGCCCCGTGGTCGACGGACACCTCGTCGAACTTGAGGCTCGCCCAGTTGCCGGAGTAGTGGAAGAAGGAACCGCACATGTAGAGCGCGTCGGCGGCGTCCACAGCTTGCAGCCACGCGCGCGTCGCGTGGCGCGCGTCAAAGTCGTTGCCGGGGCGCGGCGCCGTCTTGCCGCTCCACGAGACGACGAGCGTGCCCGTCGGCTGGAGCACGCGGAAGAGCTCGAGGAAGAGCGTCACCGGGTGCGTCACGTAGGGCAGGGAGCCATGCATCAGGACTGTGGTGAAGGAGTGGTCCGTAAACGGGAGCCGCTTGTCCTTGTCGAAGAGCGCGTGCTGGTCCGTGCCCGCGTCGCTGAAGGGTGCGTACGAGCCGACGCATGTGTGCACCTGCGCCAGCCGCTTCGGGCGCGGCCGGCCAGGCACGCGCGAGTTTGCGTCGCCCACCACCTCGAGCACGCTCTGGCCAGAAACGCGCTGCGCGTAGATCCGCCGCAGCACCTCCGTCTCGGCGGCCGAAGGCTGCGGTAGCAGCCCCGGCGGCTGCCGCTGCGAAAAGATGTCCTCTGTCGCCTCGTCAAACGGCGACTCGGGAGGGTACGGCTTGGCCCTCAGCATGGTGTCGAAAATGGTCAGGTCACGTGAAGGCCGGTCGCCAATCACCTCGAAATCCAGCAGGCGCGGCCCGCGGGCGCGCGGCGCCGCGGCGGGAATCCGCAGGTGGCCCGGACCGGTGCGCACCACGGCCAGGAGCGCCAGCAGCGTGACCAGCATTTGGCAAGCCAGCGCCTGGGTTGGTCGACTGCTACCTGACGATGCCGGACCAAAATAGCCGAGGCTATTTTTGGACCATTTTTGGACCATTTTTTTGCATCGGCTGAGGTGCACGACTTCTTCGTGGGACAGCGCCTATCAGCCGCTCACACTCTACCCGCCCGCGTCCAACAGGCACGCCTGGACAAGCATGCCCGGCGCCGCCGTCGGTGCGACCATCAGCGCCTTCCATACGGCCAACCCCGACAACAAGTGCGCTAGCCGTGGCCCGTCCTTTCCACACCAGCCGCACCAGTGCTCTGATTCCTTTCCGTGCCCGCGTGCAGTCCGTTCACGGTGTACGTGCTGACGGTGAAGAAGGGGCCCGTTGCGTGGAACGTCTTCCGGAGGTACCGCGAGTGGGAGGATCTGCGCATGCGGCTGATACAGCAGCTCGGCAGCGCGCCGCCGATGCCGCCAAAGACGCTCTTCGGCCGCATGCGTCCCGAGGTGCGTCCGCGGCCTGCCCTGCCTCTCCCGTTCGCGCATCCTCTGGCGATGCCTGCGCCACCGGCGGCCCGAGCTGGCCACGCCCGCGTACCATTATACGCCTTCCCTCAGGCTTCCCTGTGCATTTTTTTTAAATATCCGCTTACTTGCCCCGCAGGTGATAGAGAACCGCGTCCTGGGACTGAACCACTTCCTACAGCTCTGCCTCGGGACCCCGCTCTACGCCTCGCACCGCTCGCTCAGCGACTTCCTGGAGAAGAACACGCCGCCGCTGGTGCGCCACACACCGCGGCACGCCCAGCGCCGCGATAGGGACACAACGGCCCAATACATATAATGTAGATACAGTGCATAGATAGATAGATAGATAAATAGATAGATAGATAGATAGATGTATATATATTTATATAGATATCTATATATA
>Ga0209390_10007086_pt1 | contig 14576 bp, 2 predicted proteins | sample BON01_FD_187212 | JGI IMG/M metagenome (GOLD analysis project Ga0209390, IMG submission 187212) | Freshwater microbial communities from Lake Bonney liftoff mats and glacier meltwater in Antarctica - BON-01 (SPAdes) (version 2) | ecosystem: Environmental > Aquatic > Freshwater > Ice > Glacier... | reverse complement strand
AAGTCGATGCGCGGTTGGGCATCAACTTCGGGAGTATCAATGTCAATCAGAATAATAGCGGCATTAATTACGATGCCAAATTAAATTTCAGCAGTATCCAGTTACTGGGCGATTACTATCCATTTGGCGGTAGTTTCCGGCTCACAGGCGGTTTGGTATCAAATAACAATAAGTTTTCGCTCGTGGGCACGCCTAGCGGTGGTGGTGGGGGTACATACACGATCGATAACACCACATATAATGCTAGCGATGTTGGGTCGCTCACTGGCGAGATTAAATCGGGAAACTCGATCGCACCTTATCTAGGGATCGGGTTTGGGAAACCTACCAATGAGGGTTTAGCTTTTAATACCGATTTGGGCATCATGTTCGCTGGTTCGCCTAAAGTCACGCTCAATGCCAGCAATCCGAATTTTAATAACAACCCAACAAACCGCGCCCAACTCGATAATCAAGCCCGTCAAACCGAAAATGATGCCAAGGGATTCAATCTTTATCCGGTATTATCGATCGGCCTATCCTACGGATTTTAGGCTATTGAGTTACGCGATCGATCTCTCATCTTAGATCTGTGGGGGTAGGTTTATGCAAATAGCTGTGGCTATTTACTAATAATCTTTAAGCAAAACCTACCCGCCTCACTATTCATCGATAGATTACTGAATGTGCGGAAATTTCTGTAGTAACGATCTAAATTATCGATCGCAGTTTGGGAACCTTAAATAGAGAACCTACATTGCCACCGTCGTACATCTTCAAAATATATAGCTCTGTAGTGAATTCACGGATCGATACCCTTAACGATTCTCCCTAGAAGACGGTACTTCAAGGCAAAGCCTGTACCCAATTGAGATCGATGTACGATATGTACTTTAGATGTCAAATAGCTTATTCAAACATATATATAATCAAAATGGCTGAACTTGACTTAACTTTTGACGGCGATGGACGTGCAATTACCGATCTAGGGAGTGCCTTCGATTCAATTATTCAGTTAGCGTCTGCTCCTGGTGGAAAAATTCTGGCAGTTGGTAACAATATATCAAATACTGTTATTACTCGATACAATGCTGACGGAAGCTTAGATACTAGTTTTGGTACCGCAGGTAAAATAACTACTGAAATAACAAACATTGACACTAACATACTAGTGACTAATGACGGTAAAATTATTGTTGCTGGTCGCGGCTCTGATAATAAAGGTTATGTAATCCGATATTTAGCAGATGGTCGAATAGATACTAGTTTTGCCACAGCAGGTAAATATAGTACTCAGACATCAGCTTATATTAGCGACATCTATTTTCGGATAAATGCTACTAATGCTAGTAGCGACATCATTGTCAATGAATCTTTAGGATTTGGATTAAATCCTGTCAGCAGGGCTGTATTATTAGATGTGAATGGTCAAATTAAGCCATTTCCGATTGGAGGGCTAACAGCTACAGAGCCTTTTATCTTCGATTCGAGTACCTTTAGTGGATTAATTTCTAGTAAGACAGTAAATCGAACCGATCCCAAAGTTCAAAATATTCTTAATTTATTGGGCGAACCGTTAATCGATGAACTTCGCTCTCGATTTTCCACAGCATTTTTCACAGGGACTAAACCTCAAAGTGACGGTAGTATATTACTAAGTTTTAGTGGAACTCCAAAGTCATCTGGTGTCATCCTTTCTGTTTTATCTCGTTTTAGTGCTGATGGAAAGTTTGATTCTAGTTTTGGGGTCAATGGACTGCTTAAATCTCCGATATCGCGGGATTCCACAGATCGAAGTAATCCACTAGTCTTTGATGAGAAATTCGATCGAACAGATGGACTATATGTAACTGTCTACGATTTTGCAGCAAAAGCTGTATCGGTATCTCGATATACAAAAAGTGGTCAAGCAGATCTTACATTTGGTAGTAATGGCAAAGTAACTTTACCCCAAAGTGAGAATTTGGGAGGAGATCCTTTTAAGCTAGTTCTATCTATCTCTTTTGACAATCAAAGCCGTGTTCTTATAAGTCAGAGAAATACTAGTGACAACTTTACTGACGTTTTTCGTCTTAATAGTAATGGGATAATAGATAACACTTTTGGTAGTGATGGTAAATTATCACTACCTTCTGAAGCTACTAACAATAATTATTTTTCGCTTTCTGAGGTGGTTTTATTAGACATAGATGATCGTGTACTTATTGGCGATCGTAAAAATGGAGATATTATTGTTTCTAAATATAATGTTAACGGAGTAGGTGCGGTAGTTACTCCACTCATCTCTTTTAGACCGACTGGTGTTTATGGTAGCGATCCTAATTATATTGATAGTATCGATCCTATTTTTACTATTAACGAAGATGGAACACAAATTAATCCAGTCACTCTAATTCGTAGGGGCGATCCAACTCAAGCAGTTAGTGTAACGATAAAACTTAGAGATTTTACTGCTCAGTCTCCATCTGACTATAATAATGCGGATATTCTAGTTAATTTCGCCGCTAATGAAACTAGCAAAACAATCATCATTCCGATCGTTAATGATGATTTAGCAGAAGGTACTGAAAGATTTTTTCTGAGTTTGACTAGTCCGACTGGAGGGGCTAGTCTGGGCAATCTAACGAACGTACGAGTAGAGATAGTTGATGGAGATGTTGTCGGGATCGATCGAGATTTCGTAGGTACCGATGGATCGGATGTAATTTCGGCAGCCGGAGGTAATAATAATGTCATTGGCTTGGGTGGTAACGATTTTCTTGATAGTGGAGCAGGAAATGATATCCTGACAGGCGTTAATCCCAATAGTTCTAATCCTGGAATTGGCGAACAAGATAACCTCACCGGAGGTACGGGGAGCGATCGATTTATCTTAGGTGATGCTAATAACATCTACTATGACGATCGAAATATCACCACAGATGGTAGTAATGACTATGCTCGGATTGTTGACTTTAATCCGAATGAAGACAAAGTTCAGTTACAGGGATTAGCTAGTAACTATATTCTAAAGAATTCTGGTTTTGGTAGTAATTTTAGTACTAAGCTATATATCGATAAACCTGGTAGTGAACCTGATGAACTGATTGCAGATTTTGGACGTAATACGACGGGATTGAATTTAACTTCCAGTGCTTTTCAATATGTTGATCTCCAGAATATCATCCCAGGGACTTTAGCTTTTAGTCGTAGTGATTACAGTATTAAGGAGGATGGCACGAAAATTGTGGCTGTCACAGTTAATCGCTCTGGTGGAAGCGATGGGACGATCGGTGTCACAATTAATTTAGCGAATGGCACGGCAAAGGCAGGTGAAGATTATAATACCGCTCCCATTACAGTTAATTTTGCTAATGGCGAAACTAGTAAAATAATTGAAATTCCGATTGTTAATGATACCGTTTATGAACCGAATGAAACGGTTAATTTAACCCTGACAAATCCTACTAATGGAGCAGCACTGGGTAGTCAAAAGACGGCAATTGTCACAATTCTTGATGATGATGCGGTTCCAGGTGTACTATCTTTTGGTAATACAGTTTATAGTTTTAATGAAAATGGTGTACCTGCCGCAACAGTGACGATCGACAGAACTGGCGGTAGTGATGGCGAAGTTAGTGGGACAGTATATTTAAGTGATGGTACAGCGATCGGTACTAAAGATTACAATCGAGAAGCTCTTACCGTCACTTTTGTTAATGGTGAAACTACTAAAACTATTGTTATTCCTATCAATAATGATAGTGAAATCAAACCCACGGAGACAATTAATTTAACTCTCGGCAATCCTCTCGGTGGCGTGGCAATTGATAGCAAGAAAAATACTGCTATTGTCAATATTCTGGATGATGATATAGAGATAAACTTCAGCAGTGGTAACTATAGTATCAATGAAGGGGATAGTAATGTCCAAATCACTCTAGTTCGGACAGGGAAAACTGTTGGGAAGAGTACTGTCACGCTGCGTTCGTCCAACGGAGCAGCAACTTCTCCTGGTGACTATATTGGTACACCTATTCCTGTAGTCTTCGAGGCAGGGGAAATAACTAAGACTGTCAGTATTCCGATTATTGATGATAAAGTCTTCGATCCCAATGAGACATTTTCTCTATTCCTTGAAGATCGTAGTGATGGAGTGAGTTTGGGAGGTAGTCAAAATACTGCTACTGTCAGTATTGTAGATAATGAACCACAGCCGCCCGATCTATTTGTGAGTAGTATTACGGCTCCTGTGGAATCTTTGCCAGGACAAACTATCGATATTTCATGGACTGTCGCTAATAAAGGTGGTACAACCGCAGATGGAACATGGGTCGATCGACTTTATTTAGTTAACGCAACGACAGGAGCATTTGTCAAAAGCTTAGGAGAATTTAGTTTTACTGGAAACATTGCTGTAGGTGCATCTGTAGACCGGATACAATCGATCGATCTACCAGTAGATTTGAATGGTGATTATAAAGTTGTCGTCACTACAGATAGTAAGAATACTATTGCTGAAGGTTCGCAAGCTGAGTTAAACAACACGACGACGGATGACCAAAATGTCAGAATCAAACTATCTGCTGTGCCTAATCTCACAGTTAGTAGTATTACCGCGCCGCTCACCGCATTTTCTGGTCAAGAAACATCTGTTAAATGGACGATCGCCAATATTGGCACTGGTGCAACTAATGCCTCTGGTTGGAATGACTCGGTATATTTATCTGCCGATCGAGTCTTCGATACTACTGATATCGAGTTAGGTAGTGTGGCTAACCCCAGTTACTTGAATGCGGGAGATAGCTATAGCAACAATTTAACCGTCAGACTGCCTCGTGGGATAAATGGCAAATATTACTTCCTCGTCCAATCAGATGCTGGTAACAGAGTCATCGAAGTTGGCAATGAAGGGGATAATTTCGGCTCTAGCGATCCGATAACGGTGAATTTGACTCCGCCGCCAGATCTACAGGTAGCAGCGGTAAATACGCCCAAATCAGCCTTCTCTGGACAACCGATCGATCTGAGCTGGACGGTGACAAATAAAGGCACTGGAAATACTTTAGAGAAAGCTTGGACAGATACTGTCTATATGTCTGCCGATGAAACCTTAGATGCAAGCGATCGTAGTTTAGGCAATTTTACTCACACTGGCACGTTAAATGTTGGGGCGAGTTATACGGGTTCGGCAAAGGTCAATTTACCAATTGGGGTATCGGGACAACAGTTCTTCTTCGTCAAAACTGATGTTGACAACCAAGTTTACGAATATATCTTGGTTGGCAACCAAGTTTACGAATTTATCTTGGAGGATAACAACACCAATCATAACGCTATCCCCACAAATATCGTCCTGACACCGCCGCCTGATTTAGAAATTGAATCTCTGACTGTGCCGAGTACTGCGCGTGCTGGAGGCGATTTAAGCATCAATTACAAGGTTAGTAACTTAGGTGCAACGGAAACACCCGATTCGACTTGGGCAGATACTTTCTATTTATCAACGGATGATGTATTTGACCCTAAGACCGATCTCAAATTAGGTAGTGTCAATCGCTATGGGATGCTCGATGCTGGTGATAGTTATCATCGCACGGCTAGTTTCACTCTTGGCGATACCGTGACGGGTAGTTATTATGTCTTTGGTGTAACTGATAGCGAAGATCGAGTGTTCGAGTTAGATAATGCTAACAACATCCTCAAAAGTACTACCCAAGTCTCAATCGGCTCCCAACCTGCGGATTTAGTCGTTACTAGCGCAATTTTCCCGACAACAGGTGCAGCCGGAAAAACGATTCCAGTCCAATGGACGGTGAAAAATCAGGGTGTCGGCGATACTATTATTACCAGTTGGAAAGATCGAGTTGTCGCTTCGACGAATAATATTTTAGGCGATGCAGATGATGTTACTCTCGGTACCTTTACCCGCACGGGACTATTAGCAGCCAATGGTACTTATAGCCGGACTGAAAATATTAGCCTACCGTTTAATTTAGAAGGCAACTATCAGTTATTTGTTGATACTGATAGTGGCAATAAAGTCTATGAAGGTAGTAATGAAGGAAATAATAACTTCAATGTTAATGCCGATCCTAAGACTCCTCCTGTAACTGTTTCTCGCCAGACTCCCGATCTTCAAGTTACTGCGATCGATCTACCTGCGACGGCTCAATCGGGAACGTCGATCGATCTGAGTTGGACGGTGAAAAACTCTGGCGTAGGCAAGACAAATAGTACTTCTTGGGATGATGAGGTCTATTTATCGCTCGACACCAAAATTGGTAGTGAAGACATTAAATTAGGCTCGATCTTCCATGCGGGTGCTTTAGATCCGGCTGGTAGTTATACTGCATCGGGTAAATTTAATCTTCCTGTCGATCTGATTGGTAATTATAATGTTTTAGTTCGCACCGATCGAGATAATGTTGTCCTTGAAGGTGCATTAGAAAACAATAATGATAAAGTCAGCACTAGCCAGATCGATATCGGGTTAAGTCCAGTTGCAGATCTGACAGTTCAATCCGTCAAAGTTGCCGAAAAAGGGATTGCTGGACAACCACTGAATTTAACCTGGACGGTCAAAAATAACGGGGTAAATACATCTCAGAATTGGTACGATGCCGTTTATTTATCCCGCGATAAGGTATTCGATCGCAGTACCGATATTTATCTAGGTTATCTCGATCGCACAGGTGGACTAAATAGCGGTGAGAGCTATACTGCGACCCAATCGTTCAAAGTTCCGCGTGGGTTAGCCGGAAATTATTATGCTTTTGTAGCGACGGATAGTATTAACCAAGTTTTTGAGCGGAATGGAGAATCTAACAATATTAATTTTGATGGATTATCAACCGAAATTACTTTACCTACTCCTGCCGATTTAGTCGTAGGCACAATCTCGATTCCAACTAATGTCACTCCAGGTCAAAATGCGACGATTAGCTATACAGTCAACAATCAAGGTGCAAATGCCGCGATGGGGACATGGGAAGATACCATCTACATTTCTAAGGATGATAAATGGGATATCAACGATGCTTTCTTTGGGCGTGTTTCGCATAGAGGAGATGTCAGTGCAGGGGGGAGCTATAGCCAAACATTGACAGCTAATTTACCAGGACTGGCAACGGGAAATTATAACGTTATCGTCCGTAGCGATATTCTCAACAATTTACCGGAAACTAATGAAACAAATAATATTGGAGCATCTTTAGATAAATTTGCTTTCGATGTCGAGAAATTAGTTGTCGGTACTCCCGATACTGGAACGTTAGGACAAGGGCAATCGGTTTACTATCGAGTGGATGTAGCAGAAGGTCAGACATTAGCGATTAATTTTGATAGTAAATCAGCGGCGGCGGCGAATGAATTGTATATTCGCTATGGGGATGTGCCCAGTCGGAATCAGTTTGATTTTGGGTTTACCGAGGCGTTTTCACCAGATCAGAAACTCGTTGTACCAACGACGAAAGCAGGGACATATTATGTCTTAGCATACGGGCAAAATGTTACTGAGGCGGCACCTAGTTTCTCGGTTGATGCGAAACTGCTGGATTTTGAAATTAGTTCTGTGTCAACGCATACGGGTGGAAACGCAGGCAAAGTAACGGTTCAAATCTCCGGTGCGAAATTCGATAATAGGACGATTTTAACTCTTAAAGATAAGAAAACAGGTAAAGAGATTGCGACTAGTCGGGTGGATTTGCTCGACTCTATGAAGCTATACGCTACCTTCGATCTGCGGGGAGCGAATGTTGGTGACTATGATGTGGTTGCCAAGAATGCAAAAAATCAAGTCAGTACATTACAGAATAACTTTGCTGTGGTTGCAGGTGGGAAGGGGAATCTTGTCACTAAAATTATCGCGCCTTCAGCCACCAGACCGGATACGGTGATTCCGATAACTATTCAGTTCACAAATAGCGGCAATAACGATCTCGATACTCCTTTGGCTGTATTAACCAGCGATACTAAAGCTCCCATTTCTCTTGTTCGAGAAGATTTGCTCAATCAGACAAGTTTAGAGATGATCTTGCAAGCGGATAATAGTCCGGTTGGGGTTTTGGCTCCTGGGGCGACGGGTTCAATTACGTTTTATGCGAATGCGCTTAGTTCGCTCAGTTCTCTACAATTTTCTCTGAGTGCGCTTGACGATCCTACAGCATCTTTGAATTGGGATTCGTTTATTAACAATGTGGAGAGCCAATCTCCAGAATCGTTTGGAGATCCAACAGTTACCGCCAATTTCTGGAAGACTTTTCGAGCATCTGTTGGTGAGACAGTTGGAGATATCCAAACTAATTTATTGAAGGTACAACAACTCTCTTTACTAGTTAAAAGGCACGAAGCAGAAATTTCAGGCATTCCATTTTCAGAGAAAGACTATCCAACTGTTTCTCTGGGTGACTTGTATTCTATTGCTTCGTTTGCTGCTAGTTATGGAGCAAGCCAGCCTGTTCTAACCGCAACAACCTTTGCTAACAATTTGGATACGGAGGCACCTCCTACAATTGAAACAATAGAAAATCAGATGGTTCTGTCCTTAAATAACGATACTTCTGCTCTGATTCTTGGAGAGTCTAGCACAACGTTACAAGATAAGACACTTTACGATAGTGATGGCTACCCACTAAGATTCATAGCTGGCACAAATGTTTATTTTAACGTTTGGAAGAATGGCGAACGAGTGGAAGGCGGAACGGTTAATCCTCTTAATAAGACCTACATCATAATTCACGGATTCGATGGTACAGGCGGGAATCCCAGTAATAAATATTCTCCTAACGTCTGGATGGCAGATATGGCTAATTCGCTTAAACAGCGGGAACCAGACTCCAATGTTATTCTAGTTGACTGGGAAAATGGAGCATCTTTTTTCGCTGGTTCGACTTATATTTCTCCCGCAGAAACAACCGACTTCCTGGGAGATGCTGTCGGTCAATACATAATAGGTCGAGGATATGAGGTCAGCAAACTGACATTGATTGGGCACAGTTTAGGTGCTCAAACAGCGGGAGATGCAGGGGAGTATTTATTAACGAAAGGCAAAATAGTCAGTTCCATCATCGGCCTGGATGCAGCCGCTCCCTTATTTGAAGGAAAACCCAACATCGATATTCTTGATGCCTCTGATGCTAACAATGTAATCGGCATTCACACTAGTTTAGGAAATCCCGATCCAACCAAAACGCTTTTGACTGGATACGGCTTCGCAGCTCCCTTTGCTCATCAAGATTTGTATGTTAATCCGGTCAGATCAGAATCATCTAAATTACTAGACTACGATCATGTTGGCGGATCGGGACTTTCTCCCAAATACGATCATGGCTATGCCATTAGATTCTTGAATCGACTTTTGGCAGGAGAGGTCATTGTCGATCCCAATTCCAAGAAGGAATTAACTTGGGAGACATTAAATAACAATGCCTCTTACACAGATATTATCCCTCGTTCTAGTATCTATCCTTCGGGAAAAGTATGGAACTTTCAAGAAAGGAATCCTGGAGTTAACTTAACTCCCAAAGCTATCAAAGAAAATAGCGTAGAAGGAACGCCAATTGGTGAATTTACTGTTAAAGAAGAGAGCGAGGTAAGAGAAATACAATATAAACTTCTGGATAGTGCTGGGGGTAGATTTCGGTTAGATGGGAATAAACTTGTTGTAAATAATGGCTCTTTACTAGATTACGAAACCGCAGCTTCCCATTCAATAACAGTCGAGACTAAAGCACGACTACTTATCAACGGGGATTATGTAATTACTGAGCCATTAATCAAAGAGTTCACCGTCCAGATTCTGGATGTAGATGAAACCGATCCCAACAATCAAGACGGTAGCGGTGGCAACGGCACACTTAAACCAAAACCAAAACCCGATCGACAGACAACAATACCGATCGTCCGTGCTACAGATCCAAACGACATCATCGGCCCCAATGGATTTGGCGACGATAAATGGATAACCCCTCAAACCCTCCCCTACACCATCCGCTTTGAAAACGTAGCCACCGCCACCGCACCCGCCCAAACCGTCACCATCACCCAAAACCTCGACCCCGATCTCGACTTTCGTACCTTCCGCTTAGGTAGCTTCGGTTGGGGAGGACTCACCTTCGACGTACCCGCCAATCGCTCCTTCTACAGCCAACGCCTCGACCTCACCGCCAAATATGGCTTCGCCGTCGATGTCTTCGCGGGACTCGATATCAAAAAAGGTCAAATCTTCTGGATAATATCCACCGTCGATCCCACCACCGGAGAACCACCAGCAGATCCCCTCTCCGGTTTTCTCCCACCCAACATCGCCAACGGCGTAGGCGACGGCTTTGTCAACTACACCATCAACCCCCTCAAAACAGCTAAAACAGGCGATGTCATCGACGCAGAAGCCACCATCATCTTCGACACCGAAGAACCCATCAACACCCCACGCATCTTCAATACCCTAGATGTCAGCAAACCCACCAGTACAGTTGAAGTTCTAGCCAAAACCACCGCCACCCCAGAATTCCTAGTCAGTTGGACAGGTACCGACACAGGTTCCGCCCTGGCAAGTTACACCATCTACGTTTCTACCAATGACGGTGACTTCATCCCCTGGATCTCCGACACCACCCTCACCGAATCAACCTATTTCGGCACCGCCGGAAATACCTACAAATTCTCCGCAGTCGCCACCGACAACGCCGGAAATACCGAAGATCTACCCCTCACAGCCCAATCCCAAATTCGCACATCCGGCGGCGTAGCTACAATAGGCAACTTCGTTTGGCTCGATAATAACGCCGATGGCATCCAAAATTCCGGCGAACTCGGATTGGCAAATGTCACCGTCAATCTCTACAACAGTTCCGCCAACTTGGTGACAACTACCATCACCAAAGCTGATGGTTCCTACAGCTTCACCAACATCCCCACCGATGATTACACCGTCGAAGTCGTCGCCCCCAAAGACCACCTCTTCAGCGATGCGAAACAAGGCATAAACACCGCCCTCAATAGTGATGTAAATCCCCAAACCGGAAAAACTGAAAGCTTTTTTGCCAACGTTGGCGATAACCTGAGTGTAGATGCAGGACTATTTCAACTCGCCAGTATTACTGGTCAAGTATGGCAGGATTTGGATAACGACGGCGTAAAAGACACCAATGAATCGGTATTGAAAGACTGGAAAATCTACCTCGACACCAACACCAACGGTAAACTAGACACAGGCGAAACCTCCACCCTCACTGACGCAACTGGTAACTACAGCTTCACCAACCTCCGCCCTGGCACCTACACCATCGCCGAAGAAATCCAAACCGGATGGAAACAAACCTACCCTGGTGTCAGCATCACCACCACAGGCTCTGACATCCAACTCAATAGCCCCAGTAGCCCCCTAATTAGCTCCGATACCTACACCACCACTACCGCAACCAACCCGATCGGTTTAGATAAATTCTGGGCAGACTCCCGCTTTGCCAACATCAAAGGACAAGGTTACAGCACCGTCATCATCGACACAGGTATCGACGTAGACAACCCCCTCTTCGGCGCAGATGCCAACAACAACGGCATTGCCGACAAAATCGTCTATCAATACGACTTCGCCGACAACGACACCGATGCCAGCGACAAAAACAACCACGGTTCCCACATCGCCAGCATCGCCAGTTCCGTCGCCCCTGGTGCCAACCTCATTATCCTCAAAGTCTTCAAAGACAGCGGTACAGGTTCCTTCGCCGATCTCGAAAAAGCTCTCCAATGGGTGAACCAGAACACCAGCACCTACAACATCGCCTCCGTCAACCTCTCCCTCGGCGACGGCCAAAACTGGAATACATCCCTCTCCCGCTACGGTATCGGCGACGAACTAGCCGCCATCGCCTCCCAGAATATCCTGATTAGTGCCGCCGCTGGGAATAACTTCTACAGCTACAACAGTGCCATCGGACTAGCATACCCCGCGATCGATCCTAGCGTCATCTCCGTCGGTGCCGTCTGGACAGATAACTTCGGTTCCCGCACCTTCAGTAATGGTGCAGCCGACTATAGTACAACTGGGGATGCGATCGCCAGTTTCTCCCAACGCAGCCCCCTCCTTAACGTATTCGCCCCAGGCATCCTAATTACCGGAGCCAATGCCACAGGCGGCACGATTACAATGGGCGGCACCTCCCAAGCTGCACCATACATCAGTGCAATTGCCACTCTCGCCGAACAAATCGCTCAAACCTACCTCGGACGCAAACTCAGTCTAGCTGAATTCCGCGCCCTCTTAGCCACCACCAGCGACCCGATCATCGATGGTGACAACGAAAACGACAACGTAACCAACACCGGCACCAGCTACCCTCGGATTAACGTTAAATCCCTCGCCGAAGGCATCCTCAAACTCAGTCCCATAGCGATAACTCCCACCCCCACTACTCCAACCAGCAATGGTACTAACACATCCCTACAACTCCCCGATAATAACAACCTCAATCTAGTCCACAAAGTCACCCTGATCTCGGGACAAATCGCCAAAGATCTCAACTTCGGCAACCAACAAATCGAATCTCTCCCGTCTCTCCCACAAATTGCCATCAGCAGCAACAACACTGATGTTGCCGAACCTGCTACCCCAGGTAAATTTACACTTACCCGCACTGGTGCTATCACCCAAGCACTCTCGGTAAATTACATTCTCAGTGGCACCGCTACCAACGGAGTGGATTATCAAACCTTGAATGGTAAGGTCACATTTAAAGCGGGTGAAAACACAGCCTCGATCGATCTCAATATCATCGATGACAAAATCTACGAAGGTACCGAAACCGTCACCCTCACCCTCGACAGCAATCCTAACTACACCCTCGACCCCGCCAAATCAGGTACAATTTCGATCGCCGATAACGATCCTCAAACCCCCCAACTCACCCAACTGACTCAGAATCTCCTGGAAATTGTAGGTGGCACCGAAAAATCACTCCTAAAATTCACTAAATTGCCCCGTACGGGCACCAGTAAAGACGAAATCGCCGCATTTGTCGTCGATGACGCACAGGGAGGGATTAACGGCATTTTACCAGGCGATAAGAACTATCTCGCCGCCGCCCTCAACAGGTCTCAAGTCGTCTTCTCCAGCTTGGGAAATAGTGCGATCGATCGACAATTCGATCGCAATTCCCAACGCTACCTCAATTTTACTCCAGGCGATCGCCTTCAATTCTTACTAGTTGCCGATGATACCCTAGATAGCGTCAAAGCCAATCTCACCAACGGCAAACCCACCCCCACCGTCCTCTTCTCCCTCCCCACCGCCAATCCCAATAACTCCAACCAAACTCAATTTACCGCCTTACCAAATAACGGCGGCTACCAAATTGCTTGGGCGAATCAACTAGGCGACGGCAAAACAGCGATCTCTAACTTCAATGACTTAGTACTCAAAGTAGACGCGATCGATAATTTCACCCCGCCAGCAGGTACTAATTTACAAGGCAAATTAGCCGGAGAAGTCATCGACTTACGCAGTTTTGCCGGTAAAAATCTCCGAGTCGATATCAGCACCGTCAGCGATGCTGCCTATAATAACTTCATCGGTTTCTATGCCGTCGAAGATACCCTAGGCACCCTCGCCAATGGGCTAAAACCTGGCGATGTTGGCTATGCCGAAGCTGCAATTAGGAGCGCGGTTCTTCGCAGCTCTAAGAATGAAACCAACTCCGATCTCACGATCGCCGGAGGTAAAATCTTCGCTCCGGTAGTCATTGCCAATAGTACGTTTGAGAATTTCCTCGCCGTAAATCCTCAAAATAAAGCCGAAGGTAATATTCATGCCTACTTCAACTATCTTGGTGCTAATACCGATGGAGTAGACCACTTCCGCTTACTCGGTGACAATAAATTTGGGGTCGAAGATTTGTATGGTGGTGGCGATCGTGATTATAACGATCTGATCGTCCAGATGACTATTAAGAGTTAACGATCGATGAGGGGTTCCGCTGAGTTGGAACCCCTCAATTTTTAATTGGATTGTCGATCTTCTAACCCACATTCCGCTAGTTCGACTACCCTTAGGGGTGCGCTTGCGCGATCGGCTAAAAAATAATAAGATCTACAATCCCGACAGAAATGTTGAGATTCAAGCTTGATTTTTAGTTGATTTGAAAAGAACGTCAGCTTCCCAATTCTTGAAAGAGGGAGATTGACACTATGAGAAACTTCTAGAACTATATTATTTTGTGGCAGAAGCTATTTAATCCTGAAATTTAGCTTCGATTCTCCAAGGAGAGGCTTCTCTTCGAGAGGCTTCGCCAACGCCAACGCCAACGCCAACGCCAACGCCAACGCCAACGAGTTGCTCGGATTTACATCAAACAACAACAATTCGCCCACCACATGGGTTTGGAGCGAATTATGGACAATAACTATGTAAAACTGACAAATATCTATAAAATGTACACAAGGCCGAGCTATCAATTATCAATTATCAATTATCAATTATCAATTATCAATTATCAATTATCAATTATCAATTATCAATTATCAATTAATTTAAGCGAGTGGTGGGAATCGAACCCACATCAATAGCTTGGAAGGCTATAGTTTTACCACTAAACTACACTCGCGCTTTAAGCGGGATT
>Ga0209390_10007080_pt1 | contig 14583 bp, 17 predicted proteins | sample BON01_FD_187212 | JGI IMG/M metagenome (GOLD analysis project Ga0209390, IMG submission 187212) | Freshwater microbial communities from Lake Bonney liftoff mats and glacier meltwater in Antarctica - BON-01 (SPAdes) (version 2) | ecosystem: Environmental > Aquatic > Freshwater > Ice > Glacier... | reverse complement strand
CACTGTTCTGGGCTTCCAGATAGATCTGAAACTTTTTCTCGGCGCTCAGAAACCGTCGTTTCTTGGGATCGGTTCCTTTGGATGGTTTGCTCCTGCTCATGTTGTCCGTTTCATTTTGCGAACGCCAGGGGGAGGGACTGGTTCCGGTCGCCCTTCGGGCTCCCTCCACCAGTCCCTCCCCCCTCATGCCTTGTAGTGTATTGATTCTTCCCTTTGAGGTCACGGACTCAGAAACGGCGGGTGATGTTGGCGTAAGCTGTTCCAATTGAATCCAGGAATCGCTCCACCGGAATGGCGTAGAGCCACGCGATGGGTGCTGTCATCCAAAATGCCCCCATGAAACCTCGCCAACTATTGTCGTCGATTGGTGGATCTGCCGGGAAATTTCTACGGACACAGATCGTGTAGCAGATCAAGTAGAGCCACGTTCCGGAGACGAGCGAGAAGAGCAGGGGGCCGAAGAACCAAAGGAAGGGTTTCTCCGGAATGTAGGTCTGGTCGTAGTTCCGCGCGAAAGCAGTCAGGAGCGTGAGCGCGATTCCAGTCCAGATGGCAGACGACGAACTCGCCACTTTTCGGATGGCGTCCTCGCGTCCGATCAGGAAGCTCAGGATATTCCTCGTGGTAAGTCGTTCGTTCATTGCGCTCGATTCGAGTTCGTTTGCGGCATCGCGATTGAGTTAACCCTCAACGATCTATTCCCATCACCTCAGCGTAGGGTTGGTCGTCGATAAAAACCTCCCGGATGATGCCCCTGCCGGACGGTGACACGGACACTTCCGCGGTGATTTTCCCGATTGGATTGCCGGTGCCCTCGGCGACGTAGTAGCGCTCGAGACCGTATTCGACACGCAACTCGTTTTCGGTCCAGGAATTCCGCACCGTGCCACTGATCACGACCTGGCCTGGCTCCGGGCCCGGAGGATCAAAAGAGGCGCTGACCGCTTCGTGAAAACGGTCGTGGTTTTCCAGAGTTACGTAAACGGTGCGGCCCTCCGCTTCATTGCCGGACGGCAACGGCGCGGCGAACAAGTTCGAGCGAAGCGTGCTGATCTTGTATCGGAGAATCACGTAGTCGCCCCGAAGCATGTCGCGTGGATCCACCGGCACGGTTTCGAGCAGAATGGAGATTCCACTCGCCCGGTGGTATCCGTGATACGCTGAGAGTCCGATGACAACGAAGGCCTGCACTGCGACGAGGAAAAGGAATGCTTTGGATTTCATGGTGTGAGCTCAGTTTGAGGGTTGTGTGGACGCGGAGTTGATCTGGCCGATCAGGCGTCTGCGCTGTTTCTCCAGATAGACGGCCAGCGCGATCATGAACACCCCGCCCGCGATGAAGACGGTTCCGGTGGTGAACATCGTGCCGAACAGTTTTATGTACGCGGTGATCAGATGGACGGCGATAAACGTGATCCCGATGTTGACGAACCACGGAGTCTGTCGAAGGAGTCCGACATAAGCCTGCACCAGGCAGAAGCTGAAAAGGAGAACTGAGGCGAGCCACGCCGATCCGTTCAGTTCGCGCATGGAATAGTCAACATTCTGATTGCTGTCGGTGATGATTCCCAGCCAACCCATTCCCAAAATGGCGACCAGGGAAAGCGACCACGTAAACCGCCATTGAACCGTCATGATCGTGAAGTTTCGTCGAATCCCAACGATCAACAGGCCTGCCAGAACCAATGTCGAGAGGGGCAGCAGCCACGAGGCGCCGCCGGTCCAATTGAATTCATCGTAGAAGAACGGGAGCGTGAGGGGGAACGCTGTCAGGTGGATGAGCAGCAGGCCGTGCTTCTCGGTCACGGAAGCGAACCAGTCCCGCTTGAGCCAGACGCCGAGCACGAGGAAAGCGAATGCGCACAGCAACATGATCAGGTAGATCTGATATTCGGGCAGGTGGTTGAACCATCCGGTTCTGCCGAAGAACTCGTAGGCGAGCCAGATGGAGGTCGCGAGCAGCGTGAGCACATGCTGTGTTTTGGACCGGAGCAGAAAGGCGGTGGGTGCGATCCCGATCGCCCAAAGCAGCATCGCGTTTTGTGGCCGCGAGCTGAGATTAAAGATCTGTCCGATCAAAGCGATGTTTCCGAGGAACAACAGGGAGCCCGTCAGGTTGAGGCTTTCCGCCACGGCGAGATGGCGTCCGGTATTCCTCAAGTGCCAGCCGCCGAGATGGCAGCCGGTCATGATCGCCACTCCGGCGACGATTTTGACGAGATCGGGAATGTCCTGCCAGTTGGCCGCCATGACGAGAATCAACCCGGCTGCGACCATCACACCGCCGATGATTGAAAAGATCATCAACAGCTTGTTGTGCGACCGGTTCAGGCCGAAGTATTCAATGATCGACTGCTGCTGCTCGTCGGAGATCAGCCCGGCGGAGCGGATTCGTTCGATGTCATTTGTGTTCATACAAGTTGTTGGTTGGTTTAAATTTCGACAATCAGCGGGACGTTGCCGTTCTTGGTAAGGTCGGGAAGTTGCTTAATTGTTCGAGTGGCAACTTGGGGTGAATGGCTGTGGGACGTCACTTCGGCATTTCCTCCGCGTTTGGTTGTTTTCCAGCAAACACCTTGACCATCTCATTCAGAAACAACCGGCGAAGCGCGTCGTAGCCGCGATCATTTGGATCTTCGAGATTTGCATGAAACCAGTAGTGCGGATCTTTGCGGGAATAATGTGCTCTCCAGAACTGGCGGCAGTGAATGCCGTGGCCGAGAAACGGTGTGTAAATGTCGACGAGATGCACGTTCCCGTGTCGCCTGGCCGTTTCAGTAATTATTTGGTTGTAATCTGCGTGTATCCTCAACCCATCAGGCCAGACCGGCAGACCGGCAGACCGGCTCGATGGATATCACCCAGGCCGTCAGTCGGATCGTAAATGTTTGCAAGAAAGATGTGGCTCCCACCCGGAAACGACCCCTCAATTTGAGCAAGCATAGTTTCGAGCCGGGTGGAAAAATTGGTGACCCACCCCTGGGCCTGATCATAGGCGGCTCCGTACATGGCTCCCTCTTTTGCTGGCGTACGACCGTAATTGTGAATGAGATCATTTCCGCCGGTCGTCATGAGGATCACGCCGACCACGTTCCTCGGCTGTCGGGTCAATTTGGGAACCTGCGTTCGCGCGTGTTGTGGTGACGTGCTCCCCGAAACAGAAAGGTTTGTGATAATCAAATTTGGGAAGACCACAGACAAATTGACCCCGTGAATCTCAGATGGATCATCAGCAGAGTTCTTTACCAACCGGTCAAAGTAGGAATGTCCCGGGGAGGCGCCAAATCCTGCGGTAACACTGTCACCAATTCCCACGAGCATCACCTCACGCGTGCCCCAAGGTTGGGTAAACGCGGTCCTATCGACAGCTGGGCCAGCCGCTCCAGATCCCATCGGTAGAACCATCCACATTTGCCACCAGACCCAACTGCCTGCGGCCACGAACAAGGAGGTGCCAAGAAACCACAGTAGTAATTTATGCTTTTTTTGTTTCATAGTGCCCCCGCTTCTTTCAATCGGTTTTCCAGTTCGCGATGGTTTACTTTTCCGGTGCCAAGCTTCGGAATCTCGCGAACGGGAATGATCGCCCGCGGCACGCAGAGATTGGTCAGGCCCTTGGCTTTGATGGCTTCGCGCACTTCGTCCATCTTCAGCTTCGGTTCGTTGGTGACACAGATGAGTTTCTCGCCCTTGTTTTCATCGGGTTGACTCAAGATCGCGGTCTGGCAACGGAGTCCGTACTGCGGGAAAGCACCGGCGAGCGCGTCTTCAACGGCGGTCAGGCTGACCATCTCGCCGCTCACTTTGGCGAAGCGTTTCATGCGACCCAGGATGGTGACAAACCGGTCGTCGCTGACACTCACGATGTCGCCGGTGTCATACCACCCGTTGAGCGCCTGAAACTCTTTGTTTGGTCCTTCGTTCAGGTAGCCTTTCATCACGTTCGGGCCGCGCACGTGAAGGCGTCCACCGGTGTCGACGCCGGGGACCGCTTCGAGCCGATATTCCATGCCGGGCATCAACCGGCCCGTGGCTCCTTCGCGATTGGCCATCGGCGTGTTCACACTGACACACGGCGCGCATTCGGTGGCGCCGTAGCCTTCGAGAATGCGCACACCGTATTTCTGCGACCACACGCGTCGCGTCGCGTCCTGGATTTTTTCCGCCCCAGCGAAGAGGTAGCGCATGGTGCGAAAATCATATTGATGCGCCTTGCGGGCGTAACCGTTCAGAAATGTGTTCGTGCTCAAACAAACCGTGCAGGCACGATCGTAAATGGCAGTCGGCACGATGCGGTAGTGCAACGGTGATGGGTAAAGAAAGGTGTACATTCCGCGGACCAACGGCAGCAACGTGCCCACCGTGAGACCAAAACTGTGGAACAGCGGGAGTGCGTTGAAGATGCGGTCCTGGTCGTCGAGATCTGTTACTGCCAGCATTTGCCGGATGTTGGCAAGAAGGTTGGTGTGCGAGAGATTGACCCCTTTGGGCACGCCTTCGGATCCGCTGGTGAACAGGATGACGGCAGAATCGTCACCACGTCGGGTGGTGCGGATCAGAGATTGCGGGGCAAAGGTGATGCGGAACAGGGCTTCAAGTTTCTGCGTCGCGGTCACACCGGCTTTGATGTCTTCGAGATAGATCAGTTCTATGCCTGCGTCGGCGAGTGAGCTGACATCAATTTTTCCTTTCTCGAGAAACTGTCGCGACGTGATGATCTGTTTTAGTCCGGCGAGTTCGGAGCATTGTCGCATGATGGTTGGGCCAGTTGTGAAGTTGAGAATGGCCGGGACTTTTCCGAGCGACCAAAGCGCCAGAAGAGCAAGCGGCATGGCATTCGCATTTGGCAGAAGCACGCCCACGCGTTCTTGTTTGAGGTCGATCTTGAGCGCAAATCGATTGGCCAGGACATCTGCTCCAACGAGCATCCGGCGGGCGGTGAGTTCCGTGAGGGTGAAATCCTCAAGCATCACTTTCTTCGGTTGCTTGCGGGCGGTGTCAATGATCGCTTCGGGCAACGAGTGCGGGCCGCATTCCATCTCGGTCTTGAACTGTTGGTCGACTATCCGGTCGCGGAGCCAGTTCGTCAGGAGATAACGGGCGTCGGTCGTGCTGATTTCGTGACCGGGCATCGGCGCTTCGAGAATGTCGCTGAAATGCGCGGTCACTTCGGGGAACCACTGCCGGCGTCCCGGTTGGCGTGACCACTTCAATCGGTTCGCGCCGCGGAGATAACACGTGATGACCTTGGCGTGAGTTTTGAAGAGCAGGAATCCGGTGCCGTCGAACACCTTCATCAACGAGCCGGTGTCCGTGATGCGGCCTTCCGCGAAGAGGACCAGGCGGCCGTTGTTCCGCAGGTGTTCGGCCATGTGTTTGACCGCGTATGGCGACGCGGTGTCGATCGGATACGTGCGCTTGTTGATCATCATCTTGCGATGTACCCAGGAGCTTTCCCCGACGGCGCGCGACACGACGAACTTCCAATCGTCATCGAGCAAAACGCCGAGAAACATCCAGTCCAGCCAGGAGACATGATTGGGGATCAGCAGAACCGGTCCGGGCGTCGTGAGCACGCCGGTGTTGAACGCCCGGAACCGAAAGAACAATTTGGCAATAAGATGGAGAATCGTTTTCATGAGATTAGGAAATTGTTTTTTGCCGCGAAAAGGCACAGAAGTCACAAAAGGTGGGGCGAGCACTCCGAGCGCGCTTTGATGAGTGTGTGACAGGGGGGGATTGTGGAGTGCGGTGGCAAGCGCAGCGCGACACTGCTTTCGCACCCACGATACGTGTCGGCACTAACGGCATTTCTCGAGCGCCCCAAAGCTCTGTCGCCGCGAGTGCTCTGCCGGCGCAGTCCAAGATTTGCTTTGCCTGACATGGCATTCTTGGTAATCGCCGAGACCAATTGGAATTGGTTCTCTGGTAGACTGTCAGTTTGCATTTTGGGGTTCATCGTTCGGATTCGTTTCGATTTTCAGTTTTCGTCGGGGAATCAACGCGACAATGAGTAGTGCGGCGGTGGCGAATGTGCAGGCAGGAGCGAGCCATCGATCTGGTGGGACGCGACCGGGCTGGTCCAAAATCATCTCCCCGCCAATGATCTCTTCATCGCCGGGAAATGAGGCTGTGGTTTCGGTGATGCCGTTCGCATTCACCAATTGCGAGATACCGGAGCTGGCGATGCGAAAGATCGGGATGCCATGTTCTGCGGCGCGAATTTGCGGAACACGCGCATGCAATTCGTGTTGGTAGGCACCCCAGTCAACCACGTCCATCGTCGGGTTCAGGATGCCCTGCGCGCCGAGTGCGACCATGCCGTCGATTACCCGCGTGTAGCTCAAATCGTAGCAGGTTGGGATTGCAAGTTTGCCCCACGGAGACTCCCAGAGTGCGATTTCGGGCGCGGGCAGTCCGTCGGCGAAGAACTGGATGGGCACGCTTTTTGCCTGCTTGAAAACAATCTCGCCATTCGGGTCAACGACGAATGCAGTGTTGTAGTAATTGTCGCCGACCGGATCTTTGCCTCCCGCGACGAGATACTTCTTGTGGGTTCGGCACCACTCGCGGGTTGGTTCGGGAATTGTTTTGTCGAAGGTGTATTCGCTCAGCATGAAGAGGTCGGCATCCGGAAACTTGGCCAACGCCTTGTCGAGGAGTAGGGGGACGTAGGATTCGAGCGGGAATTCCGCCTGAATTCCGGCGACTTTCAAGATCCGCGCGTCTTGATCTTGCGTCGCGGGTTTCCGCGAAGGGAGGTTCACGGCGATGGCCATGACTGCCAGAATTGCTGCGAACGAAACGTAGCGGATTCGGCCTTTTCTGCTGAGAATAAATGCCGCCAACCCCATCACGATGAAACTCACTCCGGACATCCCGAACCAGAGCAACCAGGAGGATTGCGGATTACCGGACAACGTGTAGCCCGCGTTGATCCACGAGAAACGAAGGTAGTAGAGTTCGCTCCGGAAATACTCCACGCCGGTCCAGAGCACGGGGAGAGAAATCAGCCACGCCCGTACGCCAAGGCGGGTTCTCACGAACCAAGCGATGACGGAGAACATTCCCAACCAAAACGAGAGCACGAGCCAGAGCAACAAGGCGACCGGTCCGAAAATGGCCCAGAAGAACGGCAGTTGAGGGCCGTACAATAGGAAGCCGATCACCAGCGAGGGGTAGAATGACAGGCGACGTGTTCTCGCCAGAGACATGCCGGCCATTCCCATCAGGAAAACGAGGATCAGAAAACTCAACGCCGGGACCGCGTAGCTGAGATGCAGTGCGACGACGCCGACGAGAGCGAGTCCGAACGTCTGCCACAACTTGAGACCGGTTGCCAGCGCGCTGTTATTGTTGATCTGTTCGTTCATGGTTTTCTCCACTCATTTTCTTTGATTACTTGTGCATTTTCTCAGCTGCTTCCAATTTCGGGATTCTCAGCAGGAACGTCAGGAACACCAAACCGATCGACAGGCAGAGGAATACGAAATGGGATGCGGTGATCTTCTCGGATAGCGGCCCCAATGAACCATGCAGTTTGGTTGCGCCCATGACGAAGCCGGCACCAATCAACATCGCCAGATAATCGACGAAGTTTTGAACGGCGATGGTTTTGCCCAATTTGCTGTGATCCGACTCGTGCTGAAGCGAGGCGTTAAGCGGGATCAGGAACATCCCAGCGAAGACACCGATGATCGCCAGCACGAGAGTGATCAAAATGAAGCTGGCTCCGGTGTTGATGAACGCCAGCGGGACGATGAAGATCGCAATCAGGATGGAGTAGAGCCGGGTTCTCCGCAGGTCACCGGTCTTGTGAAACTGACCGACCAGCACGCTGCCAATGATGATGCCCACGGCGAGCCAGAGTTTCATCGAAATCAGCCGGGTATTGGTGACGTCTCCGGTGCCGTCATTGAGTACTTCGAGTCCCCAGCTTTGCAAATTGGTTCGCATGGTTGCACCGATGAACCAGAACATGCCGCAGCCCAGCAGCACTTTCCCGAGTCGCGGATGAAACAAGAGTTGTTTCAAGCTGATTACGAACGAACTCATGGAGTCAGAGAGTTGAGCGTCTGGGTTCTCCGGGGTTCGCGTCATGGCAAGATTCAGCGCCAACGACACGGCATAAATCCCGGCCACAACCACAAGGCAGGTCGTCAGCGACAAGTGGTCGATCAATGCAGCACCCACACCCAGACCTGCCAGAATGCCGACCAACGTCAGCATTTCAACCGAGCCGTTCGCTTTGACCAGCCGATCCACTGGGACGATTTCAGGCAGGATTCCGTATTTGGCGGGTGAATAGACGCAGGCTCCGATTCCGATGATCAAGTAAGCGAGCGCGAACCAGCTGCTACCCATCAAGAGGCCGACCAGCGCGAAGAGAGTTCCCAGAATCTTGATCATGTTTCCGCCGAGCAACCATCGGGTCTTCGGCCAGCGGTCGTTGAGGAAGCCGGCCAGCGGAGCGAGCAGAATAAAGGGGATGAAGAATACCGCGCTGTAGAGTGCGTTGGCCGAATTGACCTGTGCTTCGGTGATGGTGCCCGCTGCGCGAGCAAAGGTGAGTGGTCCAAGGATGACAGCGAGGATGGCATTATCGCCGAACGCGCTGAGAAACTGACTGCCCAAAAGGAGCGGGTAATTTCGATTGTTGTTCATTATTTTGATAGGTTTGCGGCGACAACGCCCGCGGTTTCTTCGATTGTTTTGAGTTGTTGTTTGAGCAGCGAAAGCTGCTTCAGCGGAATGCCTTCCAGGGCATTCTCTGTGCGTTCGTGATACTCGGGGAGAATGGCGTCCATCAGTTTGTTTCCAGTTGCTGTCAGAGAGACATGGTAGGCGCGCCGATCTCCGGGAACCGGCCGGCGATGCACGAGTCCGCGCTTCTCAAGCCGGTCGACGAGTCCGGTGACGTTCGATCGGTGGGTGATCAAGTCGCGGCTCAGATCAATCTGGGTCCGGCTTTCGTCAACTCCGTGGAGAAGGTTGAGGACGTTGAACTGGCTGGGAGAAAGATCCCACTGTGCGAAGAAAAGGCGGCTGGCGTTCCAGATGGTTTCCGATGTCTTCAGCAGCTGCAGCAGCGTCTGATAGCGGGCCCCGTATTCACTGATGTTTTTGTTCACGGGAGAATGTCTACAGATCAATTGTTCACAGGTCAACAATCAGGTGCATTGATTAAACTGATGGGAACATTGGGCCGGCTGACCATTGGCAGGTCGCCAATATCCGGCGAGTTCCTGACAATTCGGATGCTTGAATCCCGCGAAAGGGGCGTCTAGGCTCCGCCCGTGTCCTGGCCCCCGGACAAGAACTGGTTCCTGATCGCCGTCATTCTGTACGGCATCGCTTCACTGTACACGTTCTTCCTCTGGCGGAAGGGCTTCCGGCGCGACGACTGGGTCTGCTACGGATTGCTGGCTTCTGGTTTCGTTTTCCATTTCGTTGCGATGGTCAAACGCGGGCTTTCGCTGGATCGCTGCCCGATCGACAATCTTTACGAGGCGACCTCCTTTTTCATGTGGGCGACTGTTGCAATCTACCTAGTCGTTGGTTGGTGGCCGCGCGTTCGCTTCGTCGGAGCCTTCGCGTCGCCCCTGCTGTTTGCGGTCGGAATCTTCGCCATGTTTCCCGGGCTTGATCAGAAAGGAATCGAACCACGATACATCAACGGACCAGTCTCGGCTCACGCAGCGATGATCCTGCTGGGCTATGGCGCGTATGGAATCGCGGCGGTGGCGGCGGTGATGTACCTGAGTCAGGAACACAATCTGAAGTATCGGAAGATGATGGCCATCCAGTCGCTGCTTCCTCCCATTCAACGCCTGGAAAAATTGAATACCCGGATGCTGATCGCCGCCCAGTTGTTGCTGACTTTTGGTCTGGCGATGGCGCCGTTCATCGTGAAATCTGGGCCCCCGGCGAAGCTCTTCACCGACGCGAAGTTTCTGTGGTCGGTGCTTGTCTGGTCGATGTACCTCTCTTTGATTGTTCTGCACTGGCGGAAAAAGCTGAACGGGCATCGTCTGGCCTGGGGTTCGGCCGGAGCGTTCGTGTTCGTCATGCTCACTTTTTGGGGAACCAATCTGCTGTCCAAACTGCATCAGTAACCAAATGTCCGTTGTCGTCGTAGGTTTAAACCATCGTTCAGCGCCAATCGCGCTGCGCGAGAAGTTTGCTTTTGCAGAACGCGAGATCCCGGATGCTCTTGGTCGAATGCGGGAGTCCGGGTTGGTCGAGGAAGCGGTGATTCTTTCGACCTGCAATCGCCTGGAAATCTACGCAGCAGGTTCGTTGCATCCGAACGAGATGGTCGTGGAGATTCAGAAATTCCTGTTGAGCAGCCGCAACGTGACCGAAGCTGTGGGCACGGAGATTTACTCCCACTCTGATTCGCACGGTGTGGAGCATCTGTTCAAGGTGGCCAGCGGGCTCGACAGCATGTTGCTCGGTGAAACGGAGATTCTGGGTCAGCTAAAAAAAGCCTACGATCTCGCGCTGCAGCACAAGTTTACTGGCAAGACCCTGAACAAGGCGTTTCAACGTGCGTTCAATGTGGCCAAGCAGATCCGCACCGAAACAAACATCCAGCGTGGGAGTGTGTCTGTTGCCGCCGCGTCGGTGGAACTCGCCGAGAAGATTTTCGACAAACTCACCGACAAAAAAGTGATGGTGATCGGGGCGGGGGATACGAGTGAAAAAACCGCGCGCGCGCTGCTTTCGCGCGGCGCACACAGCGTCATCGTTTCCAACCGGTCATTCGAGCGGGCGCAAATTCTGGCCGAAGCACTCGACGGCAAGGCGATTCGTTTCGACGACTGGTCGGAGGAATTTGCGAAGGTGGATATCATCATCAGCAGCACCGCCGCGACGCGTTTTGTAATTGATCGCAAAAAGCTGGAGCCGCTGATGCCGAGCCGCAAAGGACGACCGTTGTTGTTGATTGATATTGCTGTGCCGCGCGACATCGAGCCGGAAGTCAATTTCATGGAGAACGTGTTTCTCTTTAACATCGATGACCTGCAGGCGATCGCGGACGACTACATGGATCAACGCAAGAGCGAGATCGCGCAGTGCGAAAAGATCATCCGCGAAAAGGCCGCCGGACTGTTTCGCGAACCGGAACACGTCCGGATGAACCAACAGAACCAACAGGCGGCGGGAGCGTCCTGAAATTTCATACATGTCAAAAACGATTTACATCGCTACCCGGGGAAGCGCGCTTGCGCTGGTGCAGGCCAACCAGATTCTTGACCAATGCCGGGCGGCCTTTCCGGATCGCAGCTTCGAGCTGAAGATCATCAGGACGACCGGTGACAAACTGCAAACCGCGTCGCTCGCGAACCCGGACGCGATGCTGCCCAAAGGACTTTTCACTAAAGAACTGGAAGTCGCGTTGCTCAACGGCGAAGCGGATCTCGCGGTTCACAGCTTAAAAGATTTGCCGACCGAGTTGCCGGACGGGTTGAAGCTCGGCGCGGTCACGGAACGGGAAGATGCGCGCGATGTTCTTGTGACTCGGGGCCGGTTCGGTTCGTTGAAGGAACTTCCGAAAGAGGCGGTCGTTGCAAGCGGCAGTCCGCGTCGCCAGACCCAGATTAAACAACTGCGACCCGATCTGAAACTGGTCGAGATTCGCGGAAACGTCGGGACGCGGTTGCGAAAACTTTCCGAGCAAACGGAACTGCATGCCACGATGCTGGCGGCGGCGGGCATGAAGCGCTTGGGGTATTCGATCAACGACGCGGGCAAGCTCGGGGGCACCGACGTGCCGGACAATATTTTTGTGATTCCGTTTGCCGTGACCGAAATGATTCCGGCGGTCGGGCAGGCGGCGATTGGTTTGGAAATTCGCGAGAACGATCCCGAGATTCAGAAAATCATCGACCGGCTGAATCACGCCGATACCTGGCATTGCATTCGCGCCGAACGCGCGTTTCTCAACGCAATGGGAGGGGGGTGCCAAAGTCCGGTGGCAGCGCACGCGGTGATACTTTCGGGACGAATCCAACTTGAAGCCGTCTCGTTCCAAACTGGCAGTGCAAATTTTGGTTCCGGAGTCGGAGAAGTGGGCGACCCGGAAACAGTCGGCAAAGTTGTCGCCGCCATGGTGGACGCGCCGAAGATCACCTGATTGTTCCTCGAAGGGCATCACGCGGAAATTCGAAAAGGGGACGAGCGCTTGACTGCTTTGTCAAAGCTGAAGCCAGAATTGCCATTGCCAAGCGGAAATTGTTGGAAAACTTGAAAACTTAGGCTTCACATCCGGCCGGTCAACGTGTTCCATCCGTGGCCAGTTTAACATGCCTAAACGCACTGATATCCACTCCGTTCTCATCATCGGCGCAGGTCCCATCATCATCGGACAGGCGTGCGAGTTTGACTATTCCGGCACCCAGGCCTGCAAGGCGCTGCGGGAGGAGGGCTACCGCGTCGTGCTCGTGAATTCCAATCCGGCCACCATCATGACCGACCCGGAGTTCGCCGACCGCACCTACATCGAGCCGATCACCCCCGAATGCGTGGAGAAAATTATCGTTCGCGAACTGGCTGAGATGAAACGGCTGGGCGCGAAGGGCGAACTGGTTTTGCTGCCGACGCTCGGCGGTCAGACCGCGCTGAACACGGCGATGAAGCTGCACGAATCCGGCGTGCTGGAACGGCTCGGCGTTGAGATGATCGGCGCGAAGGCGGATGCCATCGAACGCGGCGAAGACCGTCAGATTTTCAAGGACCTGATGCTCACGATTGGTCTGGATGTGCCGTTAAGCGGAACAGCGCACAACATGGCCGATGCCAAGGAAGTGGCCGAGCGCATTGGCAAGTTTCCTCTCATCATCCGTCCGGCGTACACGTTGGGCGGAACCGGCGGTGGCATCGCCTACAACCGCGATGAGTTTGAAGAGATCGTGAAGCGCGGGATCGATCTCTCGCCCGTGAACGAAATCTTGATCGAAGAATCTCTCCTCGGTTGGAAGGAATACGAGATGGAGGTCATGCGGGACAAGGCGGACAACTGCGTGATCATTTGTTCCATCGAGAACTTTGATCCGATGGGCGTCCATACCGGGGATTCCATCACGGTTGCCCCGGCGCAGACCTTGACGGACAAGGAATATCAGATCATGCGCGACGCGAGTTTCGCGGTCATCCGCGCGGTCGGAGTTGAAACTGGCGGATCAAATATCCAGTTCTCGGTTGATCCCGACACCGGCCGGATGATCGTGATCGAAATGAACCCCCGCGTCAGCCGGAGTTCGGCGCTGGCATCCAAGGCCACCGGTTTTCCCATCGCGAAAATCGCGGCCAAACTGGCCGTCGGTTATCTGCTCGATGAGATCAGGAACGATATCACGCGCGTGACTCCCGCCAGTTTTGAACCGACCATTGATTACGTGGTCGTGAAGATTCCGCGGTTTGCGTTTGAGAAATTTCAGAATGCCGATCCGACTCTGAACACGCAGATGAAGTCCGTGGGTGAAGCGATGAGCATCGGCCGGACGTTCAAGGAAAGCCTGCAAAAATGCCTGCGCTCAATGGAGATCGGGCGCAGCGGCTTGGGCGGCGACGGAAAATCATGGCGGGTGGGCGTCGACGTTTACGGCGACCGCGAGATCCTCCCGAAGAACGTGATTTCCAAAAAACTCACCAAGCCCAACGCCGAGCGGATCTTCTTCATCCGCCACGCGCTCCGGGCCGGGTTCACCGTCGAAGAAATCTTCAACCTCACCAAGATCGACCGCTGGTTCCTGACTCAAATCAAGGAGCTCGTGGATTTTGAGGAGGAGCTGGCAGGGGCGTAGAATTAGCGGGATTGCCAAATTTCCTGAAACCGCTAGAGTTTTCGCATGAAGGCAGATGCGGCCATACAAGAGCAATTCCTCACGGACGCAAAGGGCAAGCGCACCGCCGTTGTGCTGGATTTGAAGACTTACGAGCAACTGCGCGAAGCTGAACAGGAACTTTCCGATATCCGCGACTACGACGCGCTCCATGACTGCGCGCACGCGGAAATCGCCGCCGGACAGTCCGCCACGCTGACAAGTTACCGCGCCAGCCGTAAGCGCAAGGCGAAATGAAATACCAGGTCATCCTGCCGAGGTCGGTTCAAAAGGAACTGAACCGTCTGCCGGAGGATGCAGCCAAGCAGATTTTGGCGCGACTGGTCGAGTTGGAAAGCAATCCACGCCCGTCACCCGTAAAGAAACTCAGAGGCCGCGATGCCTGGCGAATTCGGGTTGGTGATTACCGGGTGATTTACGAAATCCACGACCGCGTTTTGCAAATCATCGTCATCACCGTTGGCCATCGCAGGGAAATCTATCGCTGACGTCGCGTAACATCTCTCAACCATGAATTCCCAACTTCACCAAGTTCAGATCAAGAAGATCGTGAATTTCCAGAAGGGGCTGTCGGGCGTAAAGAACAAGCACAACACCAATGACGACAAATGAGGGGCAACTGATTTTTGGACCATCTTTGGTTAGTTGTTAGATGGGTTTTTGGCTTCGAATTGGGCCGGGGTTTGGTCGTCGAGGGAGGAGTGTTTGCGGTGGTGGTTGTAGTAGGATTCGATGA
>Ga0209390_10007071_pt1 | contig 14590 bp, 19 predicted proteins | sample BON01_FD_187212 | JGI IMG/M metagenome (GOLD analysis project Ga0209390, IMG submission 187212) | Freshwater microbial communities from Lake Bonney liftoff mats and glacier meltwater in Antarctica - BON-01 (SPAdes) (version 2) | ecosystem: Environmental > Aquatic > Freshwater > Ice > Glacier... | reverse complement strand
ATCTTTTTCAAAATGCAATCCTAAACTAGAGTATTCTTTATTTAGTTCATCTTTGTTTAAATAAACATTACTGTCCTCATAGGCTTTATTTTGATCCTCTAGTCTAAATAAAGAAGCAGTTGGGTTATAGTCCCAGGCATTGGAAATATTAGCTCCTTGAGCTTCCCAATATCCAGTTTTTAAATTTCCTAAAGTAGATCCTATTTCTTCTTCAGATTTTTCTAATGTTCCAAGACCTATATTTATCATTGTCCAACATAAGTTTCACCAAATTGACTACTGTCTAAAGTATATTGATCAAGTGATGGAAGTTGTCTACCTGTACCAGGTTCAAAACTATCTGTGCTTTTAATATTAGTATCTTGATTAGGTTGGTCAGTAAAGAAAAATTCTATTTTTTGACCCTTTGCATTTATAATGGGAACTAAACCTATTGCTAAATCAACATACAAAACAATTCCCGTTGAGTTGCTATTCAATAACCATTTAGAATGTTTCTTCATAGAGTTTGTTAATTTATCTTTTATATAAGCATTAAACACTTCTGGAGTAGAAATTTTAACTTCATCTGGAAGTGATGCTAATGCAGCAGGAGTTCTTGCATAATGTTCAAACCCCCCATCTGCAAAAAATCTTTCTAAGTAATCAGTTTTTTCAACTGCCAACTTTATTTGATCCGCTTTGTCTTTGACTGCTTGGATTGCAACTGGAATCTTATTGACATCCTTTGGTATAAAATAAGTTTCTTGAGACAAATCGTAATCTGATAAAAATTGATCTGTTACAGTAGTTGCTGCTGAGGTATACTTTTCTCCTTGATTTACCCTGTCTAAGGTAGCTTTATATAAAGTATCTCTTATGCCTAATATGTAATTTTCTTTTCCAACAGAACCCTCTGGTTGAGAATTTATAATTTCTTCAAAACTAGTTATTTTTTTAGAAACTTCATTTTGAACTGTTTCTTTAGATGTAGATCCTAATTTAGGCTGTACTATTTTTTCTAAATCTTTTATTTTAGCAGAAGATAAAATAGATCCACTTAAAGGAAGACTATTAGTAGCCATTGCTACTTGAACGTAAATTGGTAATTTTTCAGAAGATAGCTGATTAAAAACAATTTGAGCATTTTCCGCTCCATACATTTGAATAATACTATCTAAAGTTCCTTTTTGTTCTTTCCATGATTTAGTTTGATCCATAATAGAAGAAACTGTTTTTACTGCATTTTCTTTAGTCATTAATCTAACATTAGATGAATGAACACCCATTTCTCTTTGAGCTTCTTTCATGGTATTAACATACATCCTACCTTTTTCTTGTTGTAATATTGAGTTTTGCTCTGTTACAAAACTATTAAATTTTTCTTGAACAAGAGGATCATAACTTAAAATTAATTTAGCAGGATCGTCTTTAAATAATTTTTCCTTAGCGGTCTTTGCTTGAAATAGTTTTTGTTTTAATTGTATATCTGTTTTTTCAGATCCTTTTCTAATTTCAAATTTACTAATTATTAAATCTTCTTCTCCTTTTTTGGATCTAAAAATTTCATTAACAAATGAAGATGTTATTTTTAAACCTGATTGTTTTTCTTTGAAATCTTGGTAATAATTTTTTCCCAAAACAACGTTTATTGATTCTTCATCAATGTCTATAATTTTACCAATTTCTAATGCTGCTAAATAATTAGACGCATTATCTCTAACTTCAGGAGCTGCCAATGCTGTAGCTTCTTGTCGTAAAGAATTTAAAGTTTTGTTATCTAAATTTATAAACTTATTTTTATCCCCTAGCATTTTTAATGCCTCTATTGGATTTTTGCCAATTTCATGTTTAGCAGTAAAGTAATCTATTTTTCTAGGAATTAATGCAATATTTTTTAACCTACTATCTTCATCTTGGACTAGATCATCGTTTTCAAGTTTAACAAGAGAATTGTACATAACTTCTTTTGCCAGTAAATTATCTGCAAATAAATATTCTCTAAGCAACCTATCTGATTTAATTTGTTTTTGATTGTCGCTATTTTGAACAATGTTTTTAAAAACAGCATTATCTACTTTATAAATTTGCTTTTGTTCTTCTGCTAAATAATTGTTTTCAAATATATTTTTTACAGAAGAGCTACTTGCTTTACTAGAATAAATTGATTTAATTCTATCGCTTTCTGATTTAAAATATAAATTGGCTTGTCCTTTATTTATAAGTTTAGACGCTTCTTGTGCGGCTGTATTTAACTCTAAAATAGATTCATTTTCTAAAGTTAATGCTTCTGTCTTATCTTGAATTATTTTTTCTTTTACAGCAAAATCTGTAATAGCTTTAGTTAATGGTTCTAAAGCAGTTCCAATATTTTGATTTAAAGGTATTTGAAGATTAGATTTTACTCCAGCAACTTCTGCAGTAGGTCTGGCTTGTGTTGTGAAGGTAGGTATTTTAGGCATAATTAAAATGTTCCATATTTAGCTGGGTAAGCCATATTAAGTTGAGATGTAGTTTATTCATTTCATGTTCATTAAGCTAGTTCCTGTTCGTGCTATAGTATTTATTTGTGCCATTTTAGCTTGTTGTCTAGCAACCTGTCCTTGTATTCTGGCAAAGTTTGCTTCTTCCATTTTTTTACCAACTGCAACTTTTGAATTGTAATCCATAACACTTTTTTGAATTTCCGCTTGTTCGGCATTATACCTTAATATTCTTAGACCAGTACCTTCTAATGTTACGCCAGATTTTAATGTTGCTACTTTAGTTTGTCCTGTTAATTGTTGAAACTGTTGGTCAAATTGACCAATATCAAACTCTAATTGTTTTTCTATTTGAGCCGCTTCCTGTTCTGCAATTTGAGCATTTCTATTTTGGATGGATTGATTATATTTACCAATAGCACCCTGCTGTTGGTACTGTAATGCACCTATTCCAGCTACTGCTACCCAACTCATTAGAACAACCTCGCATATCTATAATGGTCTGAACCATCAAATCCGTATTTCTTCATTAATCCTTCTTCTTCCAATCCTAACCATTTAGCAAATTTCAAACCCATGGTAAACTCTGCTCTTACTGCAGTCTGTACCCTGTGGATATTGTTTTCTTTTGCCAATCTTGCAAAGTTCTTTTTAATAGCTCTAGCAATAACTAAAGGATGTTGCCAAACTTTACTACTTGCTAAAACCCAACCCTCTGCAACACCATCCCAAATAATTTTCATTCCAGCACTTGCTATAGGTTCTTCATTAATTAAACAGGTATATGCCAATCCTTGTTCCTCTAGTTCCATTGCTTCTCCATCAAATTTTGCGTCTATATCCATCAGAACATGGTTCATCTGATTGGCTAAAATGATCTTACCATGTTTTGATATATAAGGAACTATTTCTAAAATATTTTTAATCATTGGTTTGTAAATCTGGGTATATTGATAAAACAGTTAAAGGTAAAGGTTGAGATTGTCTAACAAAGATAAATCCATCATAGTCATAGTTACCCCTAAACTCTACTGTCTTATCTCCTGTAAAGGTAGGAATACCCTGATCCATTACATCTGATGATGTACGAAAAGGTATTCGTTCCATATCAGAAAGATTTGGTCCTACTTCTACTCCTATACTTTCATATAACCTTATAGTGATTTCATAAATTCTTTTTGTTTTTGCTTGAGATGTACCATTTTCAGAACCAGCATCTATTCTCATAGTTTGTAAAATAGAATTATAACCCAATCCAACTTTAACATTTATAGAAGATCTATCTAAAGTAATTGATCCATCTGTTACTATTTTAACAGGGTGAGTTGCACCATTAGCTAAGATATGAACAGTCTGACCTTCTAAATGATCTAATCCAGTAAGAGTAGTAATAGCAACTCCACTATAAGTTAATTCGCTATCCAAATAATTAAAAGTGGTATTATCTGTTTCTGTAAAATCAACATTGTGAATATACTCTACATATCTTCTGGTAACACCATCAACAGTTCTTTTAATGATAACCCACACTTGATATTCTGTGTCATCCGTTGGTATGACTGCAACACTTTCACAAACGGCTTTGCTTTCGCTAGTTGCAGTAAGTCTAGCAGTATCAAAACTAGAAACAAGTAAGTAAGCTAAACCTGTTGATACTACTTCTGTAACAGTAACTACATTAGTAGAAACAGTGGCTGTAAAATTGGCGTTGGCATCAATAAGAGTTTTTAAATTAGTAGCTGTTTGATTATTGCTACTAGTAGTATGAAAAAAACCAGTGGTGACAGCAGTAGCAGAAGTAAAGGTAGTAGTTGTACCATCTGATTTTTTTAATATAATTCTTGTACCATTGCCAATATTTGCATAGTCAGTAACTGTAATAGTAGCTGAACCAGAAATACCTCCAAAGACATGTCTATGCCAAGCTACCACTTGTTGTTCTCTTTGATAAGTTAATCCTACTAACTCCCCATCTCCTCTTACTCCATAAATAATTTGATTAGGTTCTTGCTGGTAAGCTAGTTGAGTTAATCCACCTTCTGTAATATGTTCTGCAAGAATAGTCATATCTGGTGCTAGATATCCATCTACGTCAAAGTTGTAAGCCAACTCTCTAATTTTTCTTTTAGCTCTTTGTAAAAATAGAGTTGCATTTCCAACTGAGATTGCATCTACATTTGCTGAACCATGATTAGATTGTTTCTTAATAAGAATATTAGTGGGAGTTACCGCACTATCTGTTCCACCTCCAGATACTGTAAATTCACCTCCTGCTGTACCTATAATTAAAGTTCTAGTAGCGGTCATAAACCTAATAGCGTTTACTTGATTGGAAGCAATCGTATAAATAATAGCATCATCATCTGCAATCGTACCACTAAGATTGGCATCCATATTTTCATAATCTCCTGATTTAGAAAAGAATATTGTTTGTGGTTGATCTGTTGTTCCTGCAAATATTAATCTTTGCTCAAAGAAGGTTACGCAAGAAGGGTGTCCAGTTGTGTCAGAGAAAGATCCTAGTTGCCAAGCGGTAATAGCAGTAGTATTTGCAAAAGCTGTAGTAATAGTAACCACTACAATAGTAGTGCTTGTTATTGCTGTAATAACTGCATAACCATCATTAAAATAAATCTGTCTGCCAACATCTGTGGAAATAAAACCAGAACCACTATTAATTCCTGTTACAGCAGATGCGGTTACATTAACTCCAGTTCCAACAGCAGCACTAGAAGGAGTTAGGGTAGTAGTGGTTGTATTAGGATCTTGGAATGGTCCATTAGTAAAATCAACTTCATCTAAGCTCCAGGCAGTATGACCTGTTCTGGATAATTTAGATGCTTCGTGAGATGGATGAGTGATGTACATAACATCTGCAGACTGTGCAAATTTAATATCAAATAATTGTGCCGTTGTATATTCGGTAGTAATTTCAAAAACTTTATTTACTGTACCTGCAGAACTGTAAGCAGTGTAAGCTGTGCTATCAATAGCAACTGAATCTTTATTTTTTAATGAAAAAGTATTGGTGGCTACATCAGCAATAATAAATCTTTTACTATTAACTTCTGTCATACCAACTACTTCAGTAATTAATATTTCATCACCATTAGAATAACCATGAGCAGTAGAAGTTACTACCGCAGGATTTGCTTGAGTAATGTCTGTTATTGTTTTATCTGATTCTAATACTGCACCATTGTCTTTATAGACACGAATTTTAAGATTAGAAAACTCCAACATGTAAGTTTGAGTAGTAGAAAATTCAAAAGGAATAAGTCTGGATTTGCTTGAGCTGTTTGCAGTTTCCGCAACAAAACTTGTTCCTGGTCTTCTTGCTGCAGCACCATGAGGATAAACAATTAAGTTTTCTAAAGTCTTACATCCTGAGGCATACTTAGTAAGATCATTGCGACCATCTAATCTGGGAGATAATTCTCCACCTGTAAAGTTGGTAAGCTGTACCGCAACTCTAGCCATAATTTAAAACCTTGAGTTGATAAAACTACCAGCGTCAATAGCGTCTGCCATACCTAGGTCGTGAGATACATTTTGACCTTCTGTAGAATCTACAAATCTAGCGTCTCTTAATTTAGATTGAAATAAAGTATACATATTTTGTGCAACAGGATTAGAGGAAGTAACTCCATAAGCAATGTCTGCACCTAATGCGGCAGATAATGTTTCTCTTAATAATTCATCATACTCATTAGGATCTGTAATTCTTCCAACATATAGAATCTTCATAGTAGATGTATTGCTTAGTATTTTTCTACCTTCTACCCTGTAGTTTGAATCGTAATCTAAAATAACTAATAAGCGTAAGCAGTCAGCAGGTAAGGTGTATTGATAACTAAACCCCCATGCTGGTGTAGCTGTGTCTGCAGCTAGTTCTAATCTTTTTTGTAAACAGTTCCAGGGATGAGATCTAAACAAAGCATCTCTTACTTGAGTGTATCTTGCATTACAAAGTCTGGCGTTTTTTGAATCTTCTGTTAAGGAAATAATGGTTGTAGCTCCTAACTGATTTAATGCTCCATTGCAGATTTGAACGACTGATGCCATATTATTCCTTTATAATGTATTTGCGTCTTATTTGTCTATTCTTTTCTAACGCAAAAATTTCTTTTTCGGTCTTTTCTTCTTTAGCATCAAATCCAAAATGATACTTGGTATCATGTTTAAATCTATCTACTAGCACGTACCTATATACATAATTGTCTTTTTTAAAATGTAATATAGATTTTAAATCTTTGATCTTATTCATAAGAAGATGGGGGATTACTCCCCCACCTACTAAGTATTATTAGTCTTTAACGTATAGCATTTGCAACTGAATAGTACCAGTACCATTAGCACCACCAAGGGTGACTGTAACTGGAATACCATCTTCGTCAGCATCAACTACACTGTTTCTACCTAAAGCCATAGTATCTGCTGCATCAACTGTTGCCGCAGAAGTTGAAGCGGCTGCTGCTTTGTATTCATCAACGTCAAGCGTTACCGCTGTTCCTGATGAGTTATTGTAGCCTCCGTGTCCAACTGATATAGTGGTACTTGCCGCAAGAGCGTCATAACTTACTGATCCGCTCAAGATTCTTGCACCATTAGGTATGTAGAACATAGTAATAGTAGATTGTTCTGCAGCTGCTTCATATTCAGCAAATGCAACTCTCACTCTACCTGCTAGTTCGTTGGTATCAACCTTTTGAGAAGGTACACCAGCTATTTTCGCATATTGTATTGAGTTAGCCATATATATTTATCCTCCTATTACGCTTCCACGCATGTTATACCAAGAACTTTAGCTTCTTCCATTCTAGTAGCACCAATGCTTTGGCAGTAGTACACTTGAGTGGCATAAGATTTGTCAGCTCTTTCGTCAATTCTAGCGGAAATATCTTTTCCGATACCTAGAGCTATTCCATCTTGTGCGAAGGCAATACAAAGTCTGTCATTACCAGATTTTGTAAGTCTATTGGATGTTATAAAGTTAAAACCTAGGAACGTGTTAATTTCACCATGGACCAATGCTTTGATCGTGTTGAAATCAGAACTCGTTACTTCGGTTGTGCCAAGTAAATCAGCTATCTGCTCAGGACTTACAATGATGTGTCTAGGGATTGAAGGATCAACATCAGCTAAATCAAAAGTCTGCTTAGCAGTTCTTAATTTACCGATAGTTAAACCTGTAGCTCCACCAGCGATTGCAGTTTGTGCAGAAGTTGAAGTTGAACCAGTTTCACCTGTGTAGGCTGTACCAGTTGCAGCGGCGATAATCACATCGTCTATAGCTCTACCCATTGCCATTGCAGCAGCTTGAGCGTAAGAAGATGTTGGATCAATCAAGAGACGTACTTTGTCTTGTTGATCAATCAGATCAGCATATTCATAATCCGCAAGAGATACTCTTCGTCTTGAGTGAGGTGTATCTATTTGTGGAGTGTCTGAATGTCTGCTAGTTTTTAAAACTGCAGTTACTGCTCCGACTTGATCAAAGAAAGCATTTTTTCCTACAACGCTTTCAAGTCTGACCTTGTCTCTTAATAATGATCCCATTTGTTGGGATAGCATTTGAATGTTAGCAGAATACTGCTGAACAAATGCTGTAGTTATTTGTGATGACATATTTGTCTCTCCATTATTAAAGTTAAATATTAATAACCCACATGGTCATTAATAAAAATAAAACAGAAAGGTTCTCCACCAAAAAAATTGATAGGCATTTCTTGCATTTTAGGTCTGTTAGACCGCAGTCTATTCCTTGCTGTCAGTAAGGTTCTTGCGAATTGTCTTACCTTTAACCCATTTATAATAAATATCTGCAGTTGGCAAGGGATTTGTTTTCTGGTTCTCAGAGCCAGATTCCTTTACCAACCGCAGTATTGCTAATCTAATTTCTTGATCGTTTAGATTACTGTTTTGCATGTAACATTTCTCTTAAGGTATATACTTGCTGAACCATTTTATCATGGTCTGGGTGTTGTTTGTTCCAGTAAGGACTAGTTCTATCGTTAGTCATAGTAGCAATCTCATGCTCAAGATCTTTCATGGTATCTACATTTTCACTTTCTGTAGAAATCATTTTATCTTCAGAGAGCATACTAGCAATTTTTGCAAATCCTTTTATGATTTCTGGATGATCTCCTACTCTTGTACCATTTTGTAATTGCATATCTAAAACTTCTGGATTGATATTAGCTTTAGCTAACGCACCTGCTAGTTTTACTTTACCATCAAAGTCTCTACCCCACTCTTGTCTTAACTGTTGTTCAGATTGAACTTGAGCAGTTTCTGTATTAATCCTTGATTGTTGTGCAGTTCCTTCCATATTATTTTTATAGAAGTCTAAAATTCCTTCAGCCTGTTTATTATTTAAACCTAGCTTATGGGATTGTTCTGCAAATGATTTGATTGCACCTTCGTCAAAAGAAACAACATCTGATTTAATATTTAATTTATATTGATCTGGCGTTTCTGGTCTACCTAATTTTGAATAGACTTCACTCCACTGATCATCTGTTGAATTATTATTAGGAATAACTACTTTATCCTGACCAATCATTCTAGTTGCGTTGATATAGCTTTTTGCTAAAGCATCAATCTCAGTAAATTTTTCTATACTGGGATCTTTTCTAAATTCTTCACTAATGGAGTCTTTCCAAGAAGAAGCTATAGGTGTGTCTGATTTTGCAACTGTTCTAGGTGTTGCTATTGAGGCTGGGGTTTCTGTAGATGTTGTCGCTGATTCTACAGGCGAAGCAACCTGCTCCGTTATCTGTTCGTTTGACATTGTTATTTTCCTTTTTCATTTTCATTTTGCAGCATAGATTTAATAAATAAAAGAACGCTGCGTTGTCCCTCCATATAAGCACTTTCATGGCTATCTCCTTTAATATTGGTAGTAGCATGGTAGTGGCATCTCTTTTCTAAATCAGATAAGACTTCTTTGCCTTCCTCTGTATTGAATATAAATGTGTAATTCTTTTTTAATTTTCCGATGAATTGTTCTAACTGTTTACTGTCTTCCATAGTAGTTCCTTTCGTTTTTTTTATTATTCTGGTTCTTGATTAACAAGAGCCTGTGCTTCCGCAGGTAATGCTTTTGCTAATGGTGCTATTGCTCCTCCAGCTTGTGCCACCTGTTGCATCTGCTGCATTTGTTGTGCTTGTTGTGCTTGTTGTTCCTTCTGTTGTCTTTCTGAATTAACTTGAGATTGAGATTTTAATATTTTTTGTGGAACACCTACAATCTCTGCTAAGTGTCTTACTAAGTTATCAAAATTAACATAATCAAATACAGGAGCAACATTAGCAAGTGATCCTAAAATTTCTATAGCTCTCATAATAGAATTTAGTTCTGAGGATTTTTGTGCTTTAGCTAAAGGAGAAACATATTCAATTTCTACATCTCTACCTGATAAAAAATCTGGTGCTTGTGGCAACATGTTAGCTCTTAATAAAATATTAAATACTCTATCAATTAATGGCTTTAATAATTCAGATTGAAGTCTACCAAGAACTGGTCCTAGTAATCTCATTTTTTCTTCGTTTCTTTGGATGACTTCTGTTGCTGTCATTTGAGGACCATTCTGCATCATCAACTGATTTACATAAAACACAGAACGAATAGAGTTTCTTCTTTGCTCTTCCATATTTAATCCTAATGGATTATTTGCACCAATGTTTAAAGGTTCAATTCTATCCCTAGTTCCTGAACGGTAAAAATTTAATCCACCAGGTACAGTCCGTACAGGTAATAAAAATCCATCATCAGGGACTAGTAAAGGAGGATCAACTTGTTTCTGAGCTGCTTTGATCGTTGTCTTAGACATTTCATTTAACATCTTTACATCAGGTAAAGCAGTCATCGCAGGAGATCTTCCATAGATTTCGTTAGACGCTTTTAAATAGCGAGGTACTACAAAGGGAAATTCTTTAAATCCAGAAACAGATAATTCATTCCCACTTTTGTATTCTATATACACAGACTCAAATGGCATATTAACTTTATCTTTTTTCTTAGGGTTGAAATCAGATCTTGGGTAAAGTGCATGTATCAATTCTATTTCTTGGTAAGGATCTTTTTTAGACATGGCTAAAACATCTGGAGAAACTTTCTCTCCAAATTTTTGGATCGCACCTCTAGCAGAAAGTTTAAATCTTCTGTAAACTGTATCTACTCTTCCTTTGTCATTCTCTGCAATAAATACTTCATTGATATGTCTAGTTGAAAATTTAACTAAATCTTCTTCATCTTCTTCCACAAACATAGTGGCTGTACCAAAGGTAATTAGATCATGGTACAATTCAAAAATCTCTTGTTGAAAATTAGAACGATTGAACGCAGTGTACATAACTTCTGTTGCAGCTTCTAACCAAAGTTTCGCCTCATCTTCATTGTCTATGTCTTCATCTTTAAAGCGTAAAGTAAACCAGGGGGTAGAGGGATTAGTCATCATACCATGTAAAGAAGCCGCAAGTAATTCTACTGCTTGAATAGGAGAAGAATCAAAAATCATTTCATTTCTTTTATCTCCTCTTGCTCTTGTCTTAGTTACATCTGCTTTTCTTGGCATCATGTAATCTGCTACTTCTTGCCAATGAGTTTCCCATGTAGCTCGTTGAGCTTGTAGTTTGTCAAACCTTGATAATAAACTTTTAGTTAAATCTGTTTTTGCCATTATGATCCTAGTAGACTTTTCTTACCTAGTGTTGCGTCTCCTTCTACTCCTGCGGTACTAGTAAGGATGGTAGCACTTCTGCCTTTTCTTTTATTTTTAATACTTGTTTCTAAATTACCATCTGCATTAGCTGCTTCACTTTGCGAAACTTCTGCTATGGTTGGTGATACAGGTTTTATAATTCCTGCTTGACTTGCCATTTGTACTGGTTTTCTAAAAGCTGAACCCATTAATGTGTTTCTCTAGTTAATCCAGACACAGTTTCTTTTTTAGTTCCTTCTTTTTTAATTACTTGTTCTGGTTTTAAAATTAGTATTTCTTTTTCTACAACATCTTCTTTAACAGTGGTGGGTACTATTTTTTCCTCTTTTAGATTTATAGCCTTTTTTGCAAAATTAAATATTTTTTTAATGCTCATATTATGATCCTAGTAAAGTTTTCTTACTTGTTGTTAATTGATTTAATACTCCATAGCTAGATGTTTTTATTGTAGATGATCTTCCAGAACGCATTTGTGATAAACCTATAGAAGCATATTTTTTTTTAGGAACTTTATTATTTAATAATTTTGATTTAGATGTTTTAACATCAGATATATAAGGAGATGATTGATTTATTGTATTATCAGATTTTAGTACACCTTTTAATTTTGCAAGAGGAATAAAAAATGTTTCAATCGGATTTGCCATATTATGATCCTAATAAAGTTTTCTTTTCTAACTCTGCATCGCTAGTGTCCCCTAATGGTCCTGTTAGGATTGTAGACTTTCTGCCTTTTCTTTTTCTCTCTACTGCAGCTTGTTCATCTGCAATCTTTTGCTTCTCTGCAGCACTCAGCTCCGCTGAAGGAGGTTCAGGCAAAGGTTGAACTGGAGGTAGAGACGGCATCTTTGGTGATAAAAAACCCATATTTATATAATCCTATAATCATTATCTGCTACATTTTGTGGAGCAGTTTGTCCAGTATTAATTTCTTGTAGTCCCACAGCTAGATACCTCATGGCATCACAAGCATGGGAACTCCAGTCATGTACAGGCTTAGATCTAAACATTCTATTTTTATCTATGTACTTCCTGTGATAATGTCTTAACGCATCTATTAGTTTTTTGCAATGGTCTGTATCTATCCAACATCTGGGTAAGGTCATCAAGGTAGCATGTATTCCATCTTCTAGTGGAATCTTAGGAACAACTTTAAATCTAATTCCTAATTGGTAGGCGACCTCTCTCCTGGTCTTGCCATTTCCAAAATCAGTAACTTCAATATCATGTGGAGCAAAATGATCCTTATAGATATAATCTTTAGCTTTAAGCATCTGAATATAGTGGGGTAATCCTTGACCACGCTCTTCATGGTAATCTACAATATTAATAGACTTTCCATTTTGCTGGAAAAATATAATAGCAGAATGATCTGATACTCCTAAATCCCATGCGGTACTTACAGGTAATGCTGGATCATAAGGAACTCTATTAAGCTGCTTATTGTTTTCCATGTTTGTTAAAGTTTCCCCAAAGATAGCTCCTTCTATGTTGGCAATCCAATCACACTCAAACTCCTGCTTATACTTGTTGCTTCCCATTACTTCCTCTGCCTTCTCTAATTCCTCTGGATCTACTATTTTGGTTTGACTGGCTTTAGCCTTATAATGAAACCAATCATCTGCTCCTTGTGCGTGTTGGTATAATTCATAGAAGTTATTATTCATTCCTTGAGGTGTGCCAATAAACACACAGTAACCCTTCCTATCTGATAATGCTGGTCTTATAATTTCTGGGAATAGTCTGTCTGTAACATTAGCATACTCATCTATGACACAACCGTCCAAATAGATACCTCTGAGACCATCGCAGTTCTCTGAGCCTAGTAGGGTTATCCTTGAGCCATTAGGCAAGTCTACACGCAGCTCAGTCTCATTAAAGCGTACTCCTGGGATCTTTAGAGTAAACTGTTTCATGTAATCCCAAGCAATAGACTTAGCTTGTTTAAAAGTAGGTGCAATATAAGCATATCTAGGGTTCTTTAGTTTGGAAAGTAATGCTGATTTAATTAACTGATTAATCATGCAGACTGTTTTGCCAAACCTCCTATGGCAGACTAGCACAGACCACCTGTGCCTATCTATATTGTGGTGTATGTACTTCTGATGCTTCCTTGGTGTGTAGGGTATTTTTACATCCATGTTACTTTTTTAAAATAAAACAAGCTATATGCCTACCTGTTCCTTTTCCCTCCGATTTATCCTCTGTTGCTAACCATTTAACATCACCTAAATTCCTAATCTCTGCTCCAGCTTTAATCATCATTAATACCCATTTATCTATAGGATAAACAAACACTACATCTTTACCTTTTTCGTGTTCAATTATTGATTTTCTTACCCATGCTGTAGGACCTTTCTTTTTTCCCTCGTGTATGATTGAACCAAAGGGAGGATTTACATAGCTAGACTTTCCCCATTCATTAGTTAGTCCATCAAAAGTTTCTGGTTTAGGGTACGGACATGGATCAAAATCAAAATTAAATTCATTATTCAATTCTTTCATTAAATCTTCAGGAGTAAGCCAGTAATGCTTACCATCACTCCCATTACCTTTGTGAAATTTATTATCTTTAGGTTTTAGTTTTGAAGCCATATTTAGTGTATATTAGTATCTACTGTTCCATTTTTAGTTGTGTAATCAAAGTGTAAACTATTCATAACCCAGCTTACATACATATCCGCAACATACTTGTTGGGGAAACCAGTAATCTTAATCACTACATTATTAGTCTTAGGTTCAACAAACACTATGGATTGTATATCTTCGCTATCGTACTCCATACAGGTAGTATTAAATTATTTTAAAAGGGAGGTCTAGCAAAGAAAAGGGTGTGGGTTACTTGAGGTGTGACTGACTAAGGGTGTCCTACAGTCCCATGTATATATATATAATAAACGGCGGTCATTTTCTGGGGTATAGGGGGGGGTAGTGTTGTAAAAATACCACACGCCTGTTGCAAAAATGCAACAGTTATTACTAGTGATAACTAAACATTATCAATACTAATCTTTTAATTAAATTAAATTGTCTTTGGCTAATGTAATTCCGATATAGTACAGGATTTGATTGAATGATTAATGTGTAAAAGAATAGTAACTTTTAGTCTTCTTTTAATCTTCTAATATCTTTTAATATCTTTCATACTCTCTAATTATTTTAATATCTTTTAATCCTCTAATATCTTTTAATCTTCTTCAATCTTTTAGTCTTCTTCAATCTTCTTCAATCTTCTTCAGTCTTCTTTTAATATCATTGGCTCTTATTACTTTATCTAATGAATTAAGATAGTTTCCTTTAAATTCAATACCTTGTTTAATATACTTAATCCAAACGAATTTTATCTATTGACCTAATATCCATAATGGTTATATTGATATTAATGAAAATAAACAAAGGAAA
>Ga0209390_10007070_pt1 | contig 14592 bp, 11 predicted proteins | sample BON01_FD_187212 | JGI IMG/M metagenome (GOLD analysis project Ga0209390, IMG submission 187212) | Freshwater microbial communities from Lake Bonney liftoff mats and glacier meltwater in Antarctica - BON-01 (SPAdes) (version 2) | ecosystem: Environmental > Aquatic > Freshwater > Ice > Glacier... | reverse complement strand
TCGCACTGGCGGCGACATGAACGACTTCTGGCATGGCTGGCTCAACTACCAGATTGAACATCACGTATGGCCCAACCTATCTGCGCTGTCCTACCAGAAGGCCCAGCCAGAGCTCAAGGCAATTTGTGACAAGCACGGTGTGCCCTACGTTCAGGAAAGTGTGTGGGTACGTCTCAAGAAGACGACAGACATCATGGTGGGCAAAGCAGATCAGCGCCAATTTCCCTCAGCGCTGGAAAAGACATCAGACCTCAAAACTTGGTCCGCTGCTGATACTTCAGAGAATTCAGCAAAACTCGGACAAGACGTCAAAGTCCAGAGTAGTCAAACTCCGGTTCTTGCATGAGATTGTGTCAAGGCGGTAGATTGTGATATCTGCTTGTTTTATTATTAAAGTTTCGTGACAGCGGACCTGCTTGTGAATATTGATCCAGGACAGCGATAGTCAAAGATTTTTTGATGTATGTTTGACTGCATTGATGTCTACACGTGTAACAGAGTTGCAAGTGGATTAAAGCGGCTTGTTTGCAATAGAATTGCGCAGTGTATGTCCTCGTATTTTTCATCCTCCTTGCACCTGCAACTTTTTTTTGGTGTGGGTTCATCCGCTTCTTCAATTCACGTCAGATTCATTCAGAAATTACAAAGCTTGGATCCCAGCACAGGCTTGCCAAATTGAGGTAACATTGGCAAATAGCGTGTTCAACAGAAAGTGTCGTTGTGAGTTCTGGGGATGAGGTGGCGATTCTTGCGATCCGTTTCAACGCTTTTTGGTTGTTGATTTGGTTTTCCTGAGATGATTTATTTCTTAAATGTTGTGCGGGTGTAATTAATTTTTGTCTAAATTGTTGCCGGCTGAAAACCTTGACACCACAAACGCCAACATGTGCCGAGCGTGCGCACTGGTGCGCGCAGGAATATGTACAAAAAAACTTCAAGAGACAAAACAACTAGTGAAACAAAACATGTTGTCGGAATACCCAATCAATTTGTGAAAAAAAAAAATTTTCTGAACTGCCAAAAAAATTGAATTATGACTAAGGAGTCACAGTGTCCGTGGCAACTTGGTGCAGTGAGTGAATCTGTAGAAAACGAGGAGGGCTAGTTCATCATATAATCGTTATTCCTTTTGCGTTATCTCTCCCACTCAGGCTGTTGCAAGGTGCTGCAGTAGGTCCTTCACCTACAACATTTCAAATGACTGGGTTTGTACCAGAATCTCCAATTTCGAAGTTGATCCAATCTTTTTTCGATTGCTAGAAAGCGGTATTTGAAGCTGTTGGACCATTACGATCGCGTCGGCGCGCGCGCGCGGGCGCCGCGAGTCCCACAACTTGAAAACTGCAACGGACCAGAGCTCTGGTCACGAGCTCTGGTCCGAAGAGCGACCGTTCCGGTTATGAGAGTCAAATTTTGATTTTGTAAACAATCCATGCAATGTCACGGTTGATTGACCAGAACTAAAAACTTGAAAATTGAACACCTCTTGGATTAAAAAATGGAAATGTTTGTGTAATTAACAGAAGAACACCGTGACCTCTGCTGATATATATTAAAGAGAATAGGGAATTTTCGGGATTCGACAATCAATTGTCACGGTTGCATGATCAGTTCATACTTTGTGAGTGTCGCCTTCCCCCCCTCCTCCCGCTCCCCCCGGGCCGGCCTCAACAGGAACCCCACATACATCTATCCTCATACGCCTTTTTGAACCCTCCTCTTCCTGTTGGCATCCAAATTTCTCCTCCCCACCAACTCCACCAACTCCACCCGCTCCACTCATCTAGGGTAAGAGACACAGAACGCATCCGAGTCCAAAAGGTAAGAGACACAGCGCGCAGCGAGCACAGAACCTATCAGCATTATTTTTTTTCCCCCGGGCCCACACCACCTTCTCACAACACTTGAAAGAATCCGAGTTTTGGAGACCGGAAAATTCTTTGTCGAGTTTAGAAGCATTAAAGTGTCAGATGTACTCTTGTGTCTCCGAGTCTAGCTTGTCCCTTCTCATTTAACGTTTCTTTTATGAACACGGAATAGATGAACCGCTGAGTCCGAATAGCAATTTGTCTGCTCCATGGAAGTGGCTTAGTTACCACCCACTGTCACCATGACTCTCAGGCTTGTGCACGTCTTTTCCCCCCGACTTTTGACAGGTTTTCGAAATCACCAGTGATAAAAAAATGAAACAAAAACAAGGGTTCGGTACCAAAATTGTACTGCAGTACCGAAATTGGACTTTTTTGCGACTCGGAAACTGCCAGTGAAACCTTCGCAACTCGAAGTAGGCTGCTTGTGCGCTGTAAGGCAAGGTAAGGCGCAGAGTGTGATGTTTTTCGAGTTGATCAGTTGCAGGAAGAGCAGTCTAGGTGGGGTTTTTGGGAATGAGTTGCACACCAAGAAGGGGGCACTCACATAGTTTGATCTCAGGATGCAACAAATGATAGCGGCTCAAATTGTAATGGCCCTGCAGCTTCCTTTTCTGCTTTCCCATTTTTGGAGTGATACTTAAATTTACATTTTATTTTGGGAGGGAGTTTGAGCGTTAGCGTGCCACAGCGCAGGAACTTACTGAGAGGCTCGGCCAAAAACATGAGGGCCCCTCATGTTTCGACGCTTTGTACAAGCTAGACTCTCAGGCCTTCGTGTGTCACGGTCACGGTCTCTTCCTGCGCGCGCTACCGCGCATGCTGGGTACTGTGACATTTTGACAGTCATGGTGGCACTGGATTTGCCCGGGCCAGCATGAGTGTCGAGGTTCACTGTCAAAAGTCCTTTGTTGGACTCGGCGAAATTTTTACTCATGCTAATCCGAGATGCAATTACCATAACTATTCAAGTTACTAATAGTGATGAGAGCCGGACAACAATTAATAAATAAATCATTTCTGATCCCGGGCCGTTTACCCACACGAGTTCAAGTTACAACAATCCCTTATTTCAGAAATTGTCCCAGTCGTTTAAAATGGGCCGCGTCACCATTTTCGAGTCGCGGCCCGGGAGCGTCAGAGTGAGTTCTTACTTTTGAAGTTTTCTCGTTTGTCCAAGTCACGGTCGCGGGGCGTGGGCACTCGTACAAACTTGAAATAGGCTCGCCGTCACAGTGTTTTTTTGTCACAGTAGCCTCGGAACCAGAAGATGATAGAATCTCACGCAGTGAGAATTCCCCTGTTTTGCCAGTGTGACACACCAGTGCAAGCCCCGCATCCTTGGGATACCCACTATCAGTTTTCAATGGTAAAACCCGTGACTCTACTCTCACTCAGGAAGGATGCCATAAGTTGCAGGTCATTTCCCGCGGCAAAAGAGCCACAAATTATAGGGCTCTTTTGCAGAAAATGACCTATGAAGATAAGGCATCCTATAACTCTACGCCACCCTGTAGTACTGCGACTCGGAATGGAAAGTGCTGTGATGGTCAGATGATAGTCGCAGAGGCTCTCAGATTTGCCTCTGCAAGACACTGATAGCCTTTATGGTCACAGAGGTTTTCAAGTCTACTTCTGCAAGACACTGATAGTCGCAGAGGCTCTCAAGCCTGAGTTTGTCCCTGCAAGGCACTAATATGCGGTGGATACGATCAGTAGGCCTCTTAAAATTCTAGATCTCTTTTGCAGAATATATTCTTTTTAATAGGGCTCTTTTGCCAAAGAGACCTGTATTTTGAAGAGCCTACTAATCGTAGCTACCCCATAGTCACAGAGACTCTCAAATATTCCTCTGCACGCCTGGGACACTAATAGTCAGAGAGGCTCTCAAATTGAGGTTTGCATCTGTAAGACATTGATAGTCACAGAGCTTCTCTACTTGAAGTTTGCCTCTGCAAGTCACCGATAGTCACAGAGGCTCCCAAGTTTGCCTCTGCAAGACACTGATAGTCACTGTGACAGAGGCTCCCAAATTTGCCTCTGCAAGAAACAATATGCCTCAGGCTCTACGCCACTCTGTAGTTGCAGTGTGTTGTAGTGTGTTGCTGGTTGTTGATGATGATTGCTTTTATTACTTTCAAAAGTAGTTTAGTACCCTTGTTGGAGGGTCTATGAAGTTCAAATTTATGAGAATTTGAGGTATCGGGTTTCAGACGGAATCGAACCGACGACCTAGGGATTGACAGTCCCACGCTCTGACCAACTGAGCCACGCTTGCACGTGAGGTCTACACTGTGTCACAGAGGCTCTCAAACTTGAATTTGCCTCTGCAAGACACTGATACATTGTATATGCCTCTACGCTACCCTGTAGTCACAGAGGCTCTCATCTTTGCCCGCCAAACAAAACTTGAGAGTCTGTGTAATTATCAAAACACTTGCCCGTGACCACAAGGAGGGCACTCCGTGCCTTGATGTTTGTGTCCGGATGTTCTTCCGTGCCCAGATTCCGTGCCCGGATTTCGGGCAGAGTTTTATTTTTTGAAAAAAAGTTGGATTACATGTGTGAGACTGGAGGACCTGATAGCATGTATGGCTTTACCGGTGCCAATACCACTGGCAGATTTGGAGGTGCCAACGCCCGCTACCGCCAGCTGCGGCCCCATTGGGATTTTTGAGGGGGTGTCCTTCATATGACGGACCCCCTTTGTGCCCCAGCCAGTCTGAGTCGCGTTGATTGCTTTCGAGCACATAGAGCTTCCAACAAAGCTAGGAGAAGTTTGGCCTTCAACTTCGCTCCAAGGAACTCGACTCAGGCGGCAGAGCGCCATGAAAACAGGACCATGGACATGGATTGGGAATTCACTTCGGTGAAGAGATGACTCTTCGCGAAGGGTTTTATTGAAGATGGAACTAGAACTAAAACATCTTAAACTCAATCCTGTCACAGTGACCGTGACTCCAGTTTTCCCTCTTAATATGGGATGCAAACCCCTTTCTGGGGAACTTGGCTGGAAGTAACGTGTGGAACTCTCTCGCAGACTTGCTAAAAATTATGAAGCTACGGGAGGTAGCTAGACACAGACGACGAAAAAGAGGTCCGGGAAATAGTGCAACACTTCTTTACGAATATTGTTAAGCCTGCACGTAGCAAGCGAGATAGCCAACAGGCAATGACGCACGTCAACCACCTGCTTTTTCAGCTCGTTGAAGAGAAGCACTTAATATGGGATGCAAACCCCTTTCTGGATCGAGCTCAAGAACTGGTGAAGGAGGCAATCAATAAGCACGCAAATTATCATACTGTAGAGCTTGATAGGAGTCGCCCAGTCAGGAAAGAAGCGGCGACAAGAAGACGATTCGGTGAACAGACAGTCAATATGCACACGGCGATGCGTTCAAGCTTCGTCGGAAAGGTAAGGGACGTGCGATAGATGGCAGATGCGCAGATTGGAGAGGGGGGGGGTGACATAGTGGAGTTCCATGCTCAGGCAAGGACTTAAAAGACCAGCACGATCCAAGCCTTGGCAGCATCTTTCAGACTGGCAGCTCGCTGACAAATTCGAAAGGGAGAGAACCATCCTACTCTAGCTGTTCAAGGTGCACGGAAAAGGCGTGTCGAGGGAAAGAGAAACAACCGGCACCGACGAACGCGCACCGTGGAGCGCCCGGCATCGCGGAAACGAAGCATTGTAGTGGATGACACCACACGGTCCTGCCGCAGCGCAGTCAGGCTCGCCAAAAAGGTGCTGTGAATCAGGCAAGAGGGCGTGCCCCTCACAATAGATTGAGCACACGGAGCTTTCAACAAAGCTACTAGACTATTTCTTACGAAGTAATAAAAGTAACATCAATCAATCAGTATCCGACACCACATTCTCCATGCGTCAAGGTCGCACCGCTCCAAAACATGATTATGAAGCATGGTGGAAGCACACAACAGCCGCGCTTCAAACCGCTCAATCAGCTTACCGCCTCCACAAGTTTGTGGGCTTTTGTCTGTATGCGCCTTTGTTTGTATTTGCCCATGTCTGTGTTGCTTGTGCCCCATGTCTGTGTTGCTTGTGCGTGCGTTGGGGGTCGAAATCAAAATTACGAGTACCTGTTTGAACTCGACTGTGCCGATTCAAGGCGTTGTGCCTGTGTGGTGCGTGTTGTTGAGATAAGAATCCAAGGAATCGAAGGCATATTGAAGGCGAATCTGGGACAAATTCGAGGTTTTTTGAGACTCTTGACTTGTTCGGTGATTCGACTTGTTTTTGTGGAAAGAGGACATTATGTCCACAAAGGATGTGAGTTGGGTACAATTTGGCATTTTTAATGTGTGTACATCAATCATTTCTTTTTTTGATTGGTTGCATGGCCCCGAGAACAAGTTTGCTATGTATAGATTGGGGTAACTATGAAACATGGTTTTGCTCGCCCGCGACGGTGCGCCATCGGGCCTCGAGTGCCAGTGTGCGCAATCAGACAACGGGAGCCAGAACTTCCAGTCTAAAAAATCTGAACTTTCAGTTCCCGGGAGGGGATGGAGGCAAAACAAAAAAGAAAAAAAACAAAAAGATTTATTGGTGACCAACCCAAAAAAAACCCCAGCCCGGGTCGGATGGCCCAAACGCCTCGCGCTGGTACGGGCGACTCTGTGGGCCGATTTTGCCGTTATCACTGCCCAACTCTGATCAACTATGACAGCAATCTTTCCATGTGTGGCACTATCTTGAGAAGATTGCTCCCTCCTCCTGATATTTGTGTATTACAGCCCATCCCGAGAAGATGAGACTCGAAATGGTCATCGGAATGCACAACGAAACTTGAATCCTCTATGGTCATCACAGATCTCTTTTCAAAGGCTCAATTGAAAAGAGACCTGTGATGACCATCGAGGATTTCGATTTGCATTTCGACGAGCATTTCGAGTCTCATCTTTTCGGGAACGGGCTGTAGGACCTACTCCCTAGGTCGTCGGTTCGATTCCGTCTAAAACCCGACAACTCAAATTCCCATGAATTTGAACATCATAGACCCTCAAACAAGGGTACTAAACTACTTTTGAAAGTAATAAAAGCAATCATCATCATTGCCTACCCCAAAAGAGACTCACGATTTGAATTTGCGTAAAGTTACTTCGAGCATTTAGTCATTTCGCACCCCAACAGCAATTTTTTCAAAAAATGTGTACCAAGAATTGATACAATCTTGGTTTGCCTCCATCCCCTCGTTCCAGGTACAAATGATGCTCCCATGTTGTTGTTGTTGTTGTTGTCTCTTTATTACCCTGCCGCTCACGCTGAAGCAAGTCCTAGACCCTAAACCCTAAACCCTTGAGCAAATAGAGCTTCAAGCAAAGCTACTAGACTATTTCTTAGGAAGTAATAAACGCCCTCAAACTTAGTCTATATTAAAGCCCTCAAATTTAGTCTACGTTTTGATGATGATGATTGCTTTTATTAATTATAAAAAGTGGTTTAGTACCCTTGATTGAGGGTCTAAGCGCTCACATCTTATATTTTAGATTTGAGCATATCGGTTGTCTGCGTTCGCATCTTTTGCTTTTCTTTTTCGAAAGGGAAAATGTGTTAAAGGAAAAAGCAGTTAGTCCAAGATCTCATCCCGCCTCCTAGCATATACACACGCATGTGTACGTTGTACACATATACGAATATATATATGCCCAGTTTTTGTCCATCTGGATTCTTCGGGCCCTCCAGGTGTCTCATCCCGACTCCTGGCCTCACAACCAAGTACCCCATCTGTGTAATGTGTGTGCGTATACACACACGTACACCCACATACACTCCCACCCGCGTTTAAAATAGAGAAGACACAGACAACACCCCTATCTTTCCTTCTGTCAAAAATAACCCCCCACGCCAAGCAACAAGTGCCCCTCGTAAACTAGCTGAACCCCCCCATCCCTGTTCCCCAACGCTAAACGAAACAAACTGTACATACATGAGCGTACATGCACATCCTGTAGCGAGCGTGTAAGCAAATGTGTACGCTGATGTTCACAACACCTGTTTAAAGTAAACACCTGCGCATGCATGGTGTTCAGAACACCTGTCTGAATGCATGCCACACTCCCCGCAAAAAATGCACGTGTACCCGTGCATGCGCACTTAAGCAACGGTGCAGAAGCTTCTTTGCCATGGAAGCAATTGCGAACGTATCTTGAGTCTTGCGCAAGCATCGTGCAGGCTGTCGTTGCCGCCCGCCCTCCTGCTGTCTCGACCAACTCAGTCGCCCGACGCTGTCCGCTCAAGAAATCCGTCCAAATCCACGCTAGCTCATGACGTGGTTGCCGCTGTGGTGTCGCACCAGCATCCTTCGATCATCTGCGTTTGTGCAGGTCTCATCCAGCTTGTCTATGGTTCGCACTCGCGCTTGGCCGCAGATCTCATCCTCCACAAGATTTCTTTTCACCATTTTTTTCGCGGGCTTCTTTACGTGTCTGTGTGTCTTTATGTCGGTCTGTCTGTTTGTCTGTCTATCTACGTGTCTGCGAGTCTGTCTGTCTGTCTGTCTGTCTGTCTACGTGTGTGTGAGTGTGTGTGCGTATGAGAGAGAGCGAGAGACCTTGCCCTCAGAGAGACGGTGAGGCAAACGAACAGAGAGACGGAAATGATAGAAGCACATCTCGGACAATAGATCTAATTCTATGAAGAATATGCACATGAGCTCTTCCAAAATGTCGTGTGTGTTCAACCCATAGGAATAAAGACTTAATCAAAAAAGCTGATTTCGAACAAAAAGACCCTTAAGGATTCTATTCTACAGCCTATCCCACCTGCAGTGACATTTTCAAAAGCTTGAAGCGCTCGAATCCAAAGCTCGTAGGTCTCTTTTCAGTGAAACGTGACAAAAGAAACCTGCGAAATTTTGCTTCGAGCTTTGCTTCGAGCTTTTAAGAATATCAGTGCAGGTGAGATAGGCTGTATTTCGATTCCATCTGTTTAGATTCGACTTAGTTGGCAAACCCCACCCCCCTCACCATGTTACAAGCACCCAAAGAATTGATGGCGGGGGCACATCTCCCCCCCCCCGACTCGCGCGAAAAATTGCGAAAATTATTTTCTGTGACGGAGAAACTCCGTGGCCAAGCGCGAGTGCGACCGATAGACAAACTGGATGAGACCTGCACAAACGAGGATGATCGGATGATGCTTGTGCAACACCGCAGTGTCGACCGTGTCTTGAGCTAGCGTGGATTTGGACGGATTTCTTGAGCGAACATCGTCAGGCGACTGATTTCGTCGAGCCAGCAGGAGGGCGGGCGGCAAACGACAGCCTGCATGATGCTTGCGCAAGACTCAAGATAAGTTCGCAATAAATTTCATGGCAAAGAAGCTTCTGCGCCGTTGCATAGGCGCGCATGTACGAGTGCATATGCATTTTTTGCGGAGAGTGTAAATGCATTCACAGGTGTTGTTGAGCACAATGCATGTGCAGGTGTGTACGTTAGACAGATGTTGTGAACATCAGCGTACATATTCGCTTCACGCTCGCTACAGGACGTGCGTATGCGCGCATGTATGTGCAGTTTGTTTCATTTAGCGTTGGGGAACAGGGATGGGGGGGTTCAGCTAGTTTATAACAGCACTTGTTGCTGGGCGTGTGGGGTTATTTTTGACAGAAGGAAAGATAGGGTTGTTGTCTGTGTCTTCTCTATTTTCAACGCGGGTGGGAGTGTATGTGGGTGTATATGTGTGTATACGCACGCACACACACACACTGCACAGATGGGGTACTCGGTTGTGAGCCCAGGAGTCGGGATGAGACACCTGGAGGGCCCAAAAAATCCAGATGGACTAAATCTCGGCATATATATATTCGTATATATGTACAACGTACACATGCGTATGTATATGCTAGGAGGCGGGATGAGATCTTGGACTAACTGCTTTTTTCTTTAACATATTTTTTCTTCTGAAAGCAAAAGATGTGAACGCGAACCAACCATAATCTCAAATCTATAATAAGATTTGAGCGCATAGACCCTCAATCAAGGGTACTAAACCACTATTTATAGTAATAAAAGCAATCATCATCATCATTCCTGGGGGTTGTCTTGTTTTGTTGACACGCACTGCCACTACACAACGCTCTCCCGGAAAGGCTAGCAGCATCTTTCAGACTGGCAGCTCGCTGACAAATTCGAAAGGCATACACCCATCCTACCCTTAACAGGCTCCTGGTGGAGTGGGCAGCACGAGCCAGAGTTTGAGAGCGCTGGATGGTGGCAGATTCTGACACGCCGAGCGTTGTGCAAGCAATGCGCACAGTGCAGGCTTGTCAAGGAGCTTGGCAAACCCTTTCACAAGATGCAACTGGATCGAGGGGGCAAGTGCAAAACATGCAAAGGAAGGGGCCGAAAGGCGAATTTAAAACAAGAGCAGCCCCTGATCAGCATGATTTTCACCCATACAGATCCGAGGTATGCTGGCAGATTAGACGACAAGCAAAGCGGCGACATTATTGTGATAATGGACAGAGTTAGAGAAGCAATCAACTTTCAATATGGAGTTATGGTTGACCATTCAACATGGTTGTGGCTCACATCGGAGCAATTGGGCTTTCCCTTAAAACAGAAAGGCGGGGGAAAGCATGAGGAGAGAGCAGAGAATTAGAAAGCAGCCAATTTGCACGTGACCACTCAGTTGCGTATCATTTGGCGCCTGCAAACACTGACTGTGAGCAAATAGAGTTTCCAGCAAAGCTACTAGACAATTTCTTATGGAGTAATAAAAGCAACATCAATCAATAATTTTGGATGAAAATCGGTTCTGCTGCAACAACAAACCTCAAAAGACACATATGATGCTGCACAGAGAGTGGAGTAGAGAGATCGAGCCCTCAAGGCAAAACTCAGCACATCATCCAATCATCATCAGCAACCCAATCAACGAGAAAGGTTCGAAGTTCATGCGTCGAAACATGCGATGATCCTCGACTCCTTCCCGAGCAAGAAACGCCACTGGTGATAGGAAAGACTTGGTTCCTGGACCAACAGATTCCAGTAGGTGGTTTCGTCAGAATCCAAGACTCGTCGCAAGTATGGGAAGAGCAAGTGGACGAATTGAGAATCATCATGACGGAAAGTCTGATACTGTCAGTGATTAAATGCCTCGACTCAGGACGAGGATGGACAATCATTTGCAGGGGATGGAACTTTCTGAAAAAGCAGGAGCACGAGCAGGCGCTGATCACAACCATTCGGAAGGAGACTAATCGAACAGGAGAGTTGGAGCAAGCTGCATATAGATCACCAACATGGGCAGTATTACGAGTACTGCAGCAGATCAACAGTGGCACGAGAATTGAAGGAGAAGTGGCGATACGTCTGCCCCTCATTTCATTTATTCATCGGGGCAAGGCGATCTACTCTTCTGGGGGGAAAAAGAAGGACTAAGTAGTAATATGGGAGAGCCTATTTGAACAAGAAAAAGAAAGTTAGCTGGAAGAGGCAAGTACGACGCACAGCTGGTGGTGTGGTGCAAGTCCAAAAAAGGGACGGAGAAAATCCGCTCATTTGAGCTCAGCAGGCAAAAAATCTTCTCTTACTATGATGAAACGAAACTGAAGGAGGTGAAAAAAACAACGGAAGCAAAAAGAGTGCATATCGCGAGCAGAGCGTACCATACTGGTCATGTCGGAAGCAGAGCAATGTCAAAATTGCAGTGGGCGAGAATCACGCTTCATGCTGGGTTCACAAAGATCTTATGTCACGACAACCAAAAAAATCGGGTGTTGTTGACAGCAGCAAGGGCGTAGGGCAGAAAGCACAAATACCAAGTACGACTGAACAGGTATAGAGCAGGAATACTGGATGGGCACAGAGATCGATAGATTAGGAGGTTATGGCTACCGAGCCACAGACACAGCGGGTGGTAGATCTAACCATCAAGGGGGGGAAATGGGAGCAGGATATGTGAATTTGCGGGGGGGAAAGCAAATACAGCAGAGGAAGGTGGGACGCGAAGAGGAAGGATCCAGCTCAAACCGTCCGGAACTAGCGGCCTTTGTCTTGACAGTGTTATGCGGCACCCCTGTGACAAAATCCATGCTTTATTTGTACGACCACCAAGTGCTGCTGAAGGCTGCGAACAGATGGGCAGGTGAAGGCGGAAAAGCGACGTTAGTGGAAACAATAGACGCAGACATTCTACGAGAAGCAAAAGAGTTCAGAAAAAGAACAGTAGCAGGGAGTAGCGATGTTTCTGCTCAAAGGGAATGCGAATCGAGGAGAACATACAAACGAAGAAGCCGACATCCAAGCAGACAAGGCTATTTCAAGCAAAGATATTCCCATTGACAACGAGGATCAGCTGAAGAGGTGGTGTGCAAGCACCAGGATCGTCTTACAGGAGCTTGGAATCAAGTCAGCAAACAAAGACGACTTGTCGATGTAAGCTATGACCCGACTATGGCAACGGCTCTACGACATTGTACATATATGGATGAAGAGAGTTTCAAGGAGACTTATATCGAAGAAAAGGGGAAAAAGATCGGCATCCATCAGCGTTTCTACGGCACATGGACAGCGGACTTCATAAGACAGGATGCAGGAAAGTTCATGTTGAGAAATTATTTGTTTTACAAACAAATTCCATGGAGGCGAAGGAGCCTGTGACGTTTGGGGATGGCTTTGACAGGAAATACGCCAACAGCCAGTCAGCTAAGCAAAATACGCAAGATGTAATGAGTAGGGTGTCGGCTGTGCAGAACAGTGCGAGAGGTCCAAGGCGAGAGCACTGACAGTCTAGCGGTTGAAAAACATGGTCACATCAACAGTGCAGGCTGCGAAGGGATGGCAACGACACGTTGCCAATGGTAACGTGAAGTTCTGAAAGATTGATGACAGTGAGTACTGAAGCAGTCCCGATCCGAGGCATGGCATGCAAGTACACATGCTCTCCCGCTTCATACGTCGGCATCAACAAGCTGGTGTGTGGAGGAGGTGCAAACAGGCGCATTAGCCAATAACCTGAATAAGGCTGGAAGACTAAAGGAAAGTTGTTAGATCTCTCTATTCTCTAAAATGTCACTTTTGCCTTTTGTTGGCTCAGAGCCAGTGGATGCTTCTGGCTAAGTAATTGACTGACCGACACCAGGTGCTGATCATTCTCGTGAAATCAATTGCCATCTTAGGCACTTGAGTAGATTAAAATAGGGACTAGTGCACAGTCTTCGAAATCACGAGCTGCATTGGGCTCATGATGGCCTCCTATCAGATAGGCAAGTGATATTCCCCAAAAGGAATCTTGACCAGTAGCCTTGCTTGTACTCTGATTATGCTACGTGTTCATATGAAGGATGCATGTTTTGCAAAGACATAGGCCATGTCATCAAGTGATGAGTTGCTCCCGTGTCCCTACGGGAAAGAATCCAGAATGAAAAGGAAGACAAACAGGATATTACTCTTTGGATATTGCAAAGCAGAGTGGTCTCTCTAAGTGACTAGCCCTCCCACAAGCGCCTTTGGGCTAGGTGGCAAATTGGGCATATTTGTCAACATCGAGGTAGCGGACTGTGAAGACAGTGATTCTTCTTGCAAAAGAGAAGCAGCCATTCCACTGAAAAGAGCACTAGCGTTCCGTGATGCAGATTGGGCATTTAGTGATTGCTTACTACTCTTCATTACTCTGGACGCTTTCTTTGACTCTCGTACAACATTGAGATTGAGTAATTTCGATTTCGCAGTCGCAGTATGCCTTGCCTCAAAATTAGCTATAAGTGCTTGTCGTATTTGAGCAAAGGGAGCAGACTTACTTGCTTGCGTCTCTTTGATGGACGCTGAACCAGTGGGGCAAACAAACATACTCTAGGCCGGCCCAAGGTTAATTAAGTAATGAATTAATTAATTGATTGATTAATTTATTAATTCATTGATTAATAAATTAATTGAGCAAAGAAGGTCCTGACCTGTAATTTGTGAAGAATGATTTACATACTACATCAACAGGACAGAGACTGAATTCAGTCAAAAAAATTTTGCCTCAACCTTTTCTTACATAAATTTTGCCTGTGGCGCATTCATTTCACAAAAAAATCTTGCCTGTGGCGCATTGTTTTTCATAAAAAAATCTCTCTCTTGTCCGTGGGGTATTTAATTTCAGTGTCTTGTTTAGTTTACCAGGTCATTAGTATTAAAAATGATTCGAAATCAAATACTCAGTGATCACAACGACACAATTTGAAAAGTAAACACTATAGAAAGTGTCAAATAACACACCCTTTATGAGAACAAAGCTAGTGAGATACAACTTGAAATCGCACAACACCAAATCAACTCCAAAACAGTTTATAAGAAACAACGTACTTCATCACATGTGACATAAACATTACACGCCTACGAGCCAAAACTAGACGCAGAATAAAACGATGATACCTGTGACCAGCCTTGTTGCTACAGTCTCCAACGATTTCGTACGAAGACTGCCGGGTGCGCATGCACCCCGTGTTATGAATGCAAAGAATCGTACCCGCGATCGTCGGCTCGGAGTCCTGTAAATTAACCGAAACCGTTGAATAGAAGTGCTTCTACTGATATAATCCGAGTCACTCAGCGTGACCGTGACGGTGGTGAGCAAACAGCTTTGAGAAAATACAGAGTCTCATTTAGAGGTGTGTATGTGTGGGCTGTTAACTCAACAGTGACCAGATTACTTTGTTTGAATGGACACGTCAGAGCGCATGACTCGACGCTATGACGACACCAGTTGACA
>Ga0209390_10007069_pt1 | contig 14593 bp, 8 predicted proteins | sample BON01_FD_187212 | JGI IMG/M metagenome (GOLD analysis project Ga0209390, IMG submission 187212) | Freshwater microbial communities from Lake Bonney liftoff mats and glacier meltwater in Antarctica - BON-01 (SPAdes) (version 2) | ecosystem: Environmental > Aquatic > Freshwater > Ice > Glacier... | reverse complement strand
GCAAGATGGGCAGTCCCGCGCGTCAATCGAATGGTGGGACTTTGTGCCAATCTCTACAGCAAACAATGGAATCTCTACTGGAATTCCATTCTTAAATCATAAACAGAAATCCATGAGCGCACCCTTTCAGAGTTCCGCGAGCCATGGTGGTCGACAAACCAGGGATCCGGTTCATACGAAGAACGCATGCCGTCGAATGGCCAAAACACATTGTGGTTGTTCGAAAAGCCGCAGACATTCCAGCACGCTGCGCTAACGTGTGAAGTTACTGAGATTTTGGGACCCACTGGCTGTGACGGCGTAGTTGAAAGCTATGACGTTCAAAAAAATTGAATTGTCCGAACAGCCACAAGCCCGTTTAAGAATGAATACTCGCGAGCAGTCGGATTTCGCTGGGTGGCTGAAACTTTTTTCTAATTCATGGCCACGAAGAGCGAGTTTGCCCAGCGATAGATGTGTCCCGCTATACAACACCCTGTACGCGTTTGTGTAATTTGTGCTAAGTGGACAGCATCTGTGCCGTTTGATTGTTTCGCGCATTTGCTGAGCAGCAACTTTCATTGGTAGCGGAATAAAAAAAATGCGTCGCCGGCGTGTGGACCACGCGGGTGACGCATCTGATTTCTTAGGCCGCTTGGGAACGGCCAAATTTTCCCGAAGGAGTCAGAACACGCGATTTAGGGGCGTCAGACGTCGGCCAGCACGTCGGCGGCTCCATGAATATATGTCTCGCCCTTGTAACGCTGAGCAAAGAACACAAAGCCAACCGTCGCGACCAGCATGGCGATGGAAAACGCATAATAGTAGGCGGGGCCATCAAGGAATGTTTTCCCGTCGATGTCTCGTGTATTGTCCATAACAAAGTTCAATCCGGAGACGTATAGGTTGCCCAGGGAAACTCCCAGCAGGTACACGCCCATAACAAAGCTTTTCATTCTTGGTGGGCTTTGAGTGTACGCGAATTCCAAACAGACAATGGACACTAGAATTTCTGCAGATGTGAGTACCAGGTAAGCCAGAAACTGCCATCCGATGTTTGGCATGCTGTCTGTGAAGGGACGGATTTCATCCTGCTCCCAACCGAATGCTCGAGCGGCACGAACTGAATCTCGCAGCGTTCCCGGCGCTGTCAACGTTGTCTTTGTCGTCGCCCAAAGAGCGGAGACGTCTGCATTTTCGTTGGCTAGTTTTTGTTCGTCGGTGGTCTTGACGCCGCCGATTTCTGCAATCTGCTGAATGCCCTGAATTGAAGCCGGTGGGGTTGTGTCGTCCATCATTGACTGCCAAAGTTTTTGTGTCGGCTCAGCCTGCCGATCTTCGATGGCCTGTTCAATCAGTCCGGAAATACCAAAGGCTGACGCCGTTAAGATGAACCCAATGCCGATCTTTCGTAGCGGAGTTGTCTTAAACAGCAGCCCCATCGCTGGGTATAAAATGTACGTGAAAATTGGAATCAGCGTCAGAATCAGTGCGGGGTTGACTACCTGTACCTGGCTTTCCAGCCATTCCATTCCCGCAAAGTTTCGGTTCATGCTTTCAGCCTGTAGAACCCACGCAGAGCCTGTCTGATCGAAGATCGCCCAGAACAGCGGCACGAACACAAGGAATAGCGGTGTTAGATTCTTCAGAGCGCGAAGCCCGTCAACACTAAGAGTTTCTTCCTTAAACTTTGCCCAGCCACTGGGCGGAACGTGGATGAAGTTGTTGCGACCAAGCCAGAACAGAAATGTGGCAATGGCCATCAGAATGCCCGGCAGACCGAAGGCCGCCCACGGGCCGAACTTCACCAGCAGCAGCGGCGTCAGGAATGTACTGACTGCGGCCCCAAGGTTAATGGAAAAATAGAACCAGTTGAAAACCTGAGTCAGCAAATGTTTATTTCCGGGTCCGAACTGGTCGCCAACATGAGCCGAAACGCAGGGCTTGATTCCGCCAGCGCCGATGGCAATCAGTACGAGGCCCAGATACATAAACGGCCGCATGTTCCACGTACCCAGCAAGGGCCCGATGTCCATCAGGGCCAATGCAGCATGGCCAAAGCAATACATCAGGCTGATCAAAAGAATCGTGCGGTACTTGCCCCACAGTACGTCCGAAATGATCGCCCCGATCATTGGGAAAAAATAGGCCCCGGCCGTAAACAGGTGATAGATCGCCTTGGCTTCTTCATCCGCCATGAAGTCTGGCTTGCCTGCCGCATCCAGCAGGTGCTTCGTCATGAAGACTGTTAGAATTGCCTTCATCCCATAAAAGCTAAATCGCTCGGCCAGTTCGTTACCAATGATATATGGAACACCCGGCGGCATGCCTTTAGTGTTTTCAGGCGTCGTGCGATACTGTGAATCAGACATGGGAATATTCTCTGTTTAGCAAGTCAAAACAAGATCAACACAAATTGCGTTATCGTCGATCACATCAAAGGCCACGCGTCTCCTAATGATTCTTTCTGAATGGCGGTCAGTTGATCCACGCCGATCTTTGCTAAAGCCAGTTGGTGCTGTAATGCGGCAAGGTCAAACGGATCACCTTCTGCTGTCCCCTGGACTTCGATGAATTTTCCGCTGCCCGTCATGATGATATTCATATCAACTTCTGCAGTGCTGTCTTCCGGATAATCAAGGTCAAGCACTGCACTTCCGTTGACGATTCCCACACTGATGGCGGCCACGCTGTCTTTGATTACTGGTCGTACCGAGTCTGTGCGGCTTTGATTGATCTGGTGAACTGCTTCACACAAAGCGATGAAACCACCCGTGACGCTTAATGTTCGTGTCCCGCCGTCGGCCTGCAGCACATCGCAGTCAATCATAATTGTGTGCTCGCCCAACGCTTCAAAATCGACTGCGGCCCTCAGACTGCGGCCGATAAGTCGCTGAATTTCTGTGGTACGCCCATCGACTTTGCTGCGGTCTCGCTGTTTTCGAGGCGACGTGCTTCCTGGCAGCATGTTGTATTCAGCGGTCAACCAGCCCTTGGCAAAATCGCCTTCTTTTCGAGGCATGCGCCACGGTGGTACGCTATTTTCGACGCTTGCTGTGCAGAGAACCATCGTGTTCCCCGCCTGAATCAAAACACTGGCGGCTGAGGTGTTGGTAAAACCTCTCTTTACAGAAATGGGACGCATTTGGTCTACGGCTCTGCCGTCGTGGCGAGTCATGTTGTAGGCTTTCGAGAAGCTTCTGAATGTCTAAAATTGTCCACGCGACCCTGCGTGAACATCTCCACGGATACACATCAAATGTGTGGTGTGTTTTCCTTCATGCAGCCAAGAATAACAACCGAAACATACAGACTTCTCCTCTTCAAATAAATAACTTTGCCTGCTTAAGCACTGTCTTGACGAGCTTCGGCCAAGTAGACAGCTTAACTGGACGCCAGACCCGTTATGCCGCAAATCCTTGTTATTGAGTTTCTGCATGCCTGCCCTGAAGCTTACGCTGCCGCTTCGGCTTCAATGCGAGCCGAAGGGCGGCAAATGTTGACTGCAGTTGTCGCTGACTTTTGCCGGATTTTAGATGTATCAGTAACTGTTGTCCTGTGCGATTCATGCATAGCAAATCTGCCTTTGAACCCGAATGCGACCGTGCTTTCGGTCCCTGATGACGTTGATGAGGAAACGTTCTTTCCACGAATCATGCAACTCTGCACCAGCGAATTCGACTTTGTGCTGCCGATTGCTCCGGAAAGCGACGGCACGCTGTCTCAGCTTGTCAACGCTCTGGAATCGACGGGCGTGAAACGGGTGGCACTGCCTGCAGATTCAGTCGTTCTGTGTTCAGACAAGTGGGCCACAATTCAGTTTCTGAACCGACTGTCTGTACCAACAATCCCAACATGCCTGATCAGCGATCTTCATCAGCTTACTTTGCAGAACGATCAGTTGGTTGTCGTTAAGCCTCGCGATGGAGCCGGGTGCGATGGCATACGTCGTGTGCTATTTCGTGAGCTATTGCAGCGTTGGGATGCAAGATCCGTGCATGATTCGAGATTCATTGAAGAAGCCGTTTCCAGCCGGACGGAAGCTTGGTGGAAACACGTCATTTCTGAGCCAGCAGAATCTGCCTCTGGGTTTATCGTTCAGGAATTTACACAGGCGGATTCTCTATCGATTGGGATTATTGGACGCGGACATAATGAGCCACCGCTGGTGCTTCCGCTTGCCCGACAGCTTGTGTCGTGGAACGAAAGTCGGCCGTCTTATCAGGGAGGCGAGATTCCGGCGACGATTGACAGTCGGATTGCCGGGCTAGCTGTGGAGTTTGCCCAACAAATTGCTGCCGAACTTCATCTAACCGATGGATATATCGGCATCGACTTCCTGCTTGCAGACGATGGTCAGCACCTGCTGGTCACGGAAATCAACCCACGCTTGTGCAGCAGTTACATCGGTTACCGCATGGCAACGCAAGCTAATCTTGCCGAAGTGCTGTTGCATTTAGTTTCAACAGAGTCTGTCGACTGGAAAGACACATCGACTGTCTTCAACGTTGCTGATCCCCACGAACGGAAAACCGGAGTCGCGTGATGTAGATCGATCAAGTGTTGTCACTGGCTATCGCAAGTGCGTTAACGATTGCATCGATCACTGTTGCACGATCATGGTACCAGTCACGTGCGAGCACAACCATTATTTGCCAGCCGAAGGCTTCCAGCAATTGTGGCTTCATGAGCTCTCGTTCAATCAAGTCGGTTTGAGAATACCAGTGCTGGCCATCGATCATGATTCCCAGTCGGTATGCTGCGTCGCCTGGCTTAAAGACAGCAAGATCACAGTGAAACTGAGACTGTCCAATGCGACGATCGACTTCAAATCCAAGCTCTGCCACCGTCTTGGCAATTTCGTCAGCCAGCAATTCAGATTCTTCCATCTGAAAGCGAACCCCATCGTCTCGACCACTGAGGCTTTGCAGCACCGAAAGTACGCCGGTGGTTTGTCCAATGCTGGAACACTCTGAGTATCTCAGATAATTTTTAAGGCAGTTTGCGCCGTCGTTGTAGTCGTTTGTGATGGCAGACGACCGTATGGATGTGACCAGTGCCATGTATTTCTTTGCTCGTGAAAACGCTACGTTTAAACGCTTTTCGCCACCTGTCATGTTGATCGGGCCGAAGTTCATTCTTACTTTGCCTGCAGGATCCGGGCCGTAGCAAACGCTCAGAATGATAATATCACGTTCATCGCCCTGAATGTTCTCCAGGTTCTTAACCAGCAGCCCGATGAACTGCCCGTCATATTCTCGCTCCCACTCGGCTTCCAGTAGTTCCGAAAAGCGAGCGTCGTCGTCAGCAAGTTTTCCGATAGCTTGTTCAATTTCTGTCTGCTGAGCTTCAGAGAATGCCACAATACCCAGACTGTAGCCTTCGCCACGAAACAGTATTTCTCGCACAAGTTCAGCGATGTAGTCTGCTTCAGTCGTGTTGCGTCGTTTGTCGTAAATACCATTGGTTAAAAAGTGAAAGCTGACAGGGCGTTCCAGTAATTGGGCGGCAAACGGCTTGCCATCGGCGGCACTGCTCACGCACAGTTCTGCCATCTGGTTCTGAGCAAGTCGCTCTTCGGGCACGGTTAGCAGTCGGCCACCGTAGAATGCGTGATTCGAAAAACTTATCAGCGATTCAGACCGACTTCGATAGTGCCACCCCAGCATTCGCGACGGCAGGTTCCGAGAAGAGTGATTCAGAAAACTGTTGCTATTGAGGTCATAATGCACAGTCTCTCCACCTTCTTCAAACGTCAGTTCATCTTCGTCGTCTCGACGTGACGCGAAGAAACTGGTGGGCGGCAGTTGCATTTCATCGCCAACAACAATCGTTTGTTCAGCCCGGAACAGGGACGGTATGGCTTCCTCAAGTGTTATCTGGCTGGCTTCGTCGAAAATCACCACGTCGAAGTTGTGGGCGGTCAGTGGCAGAGTGTCAGAGACGCTTAGCGGGCTCATCAACCACACTGGCTTCAAGTCGCGAATGACGACTCCGGAATCACCGTCTGCGAGTTCACGAATAGAACGGTAACGCATGGACTTGCCGAATTCACGCTCCAGTTCTCGGCGACCTCGTGTGTAGACCCTCTTGAATTCTTTTTCTTCCGCTGAAAGCTGAGTCGCCGACTTCGCTCCCAAATCGGCGTGGTCGTTAAACTGTTGACGAACAGTTTCTCTAATACAGGCGGCATTCGCCTGTTGCAGTTGTTGGTTTGAAGCGGAAAGTTCTGCCAGCTTTTGCGTTCGCAACTGGCTGTTGTATTCGGCGAATTCACAATTCTCACGATAGATTGACTGCAGGGTCTTTTCAGCCGACCCCGCTTCTAACTGCGTCAGCGTTAATGGCAATGAACGTATCGACTGACGCATGCGTTCCGGCAGCAACTTTAGCGAACCGAGGCAATGCAGGAAGTCCGGCAGTTGTGAGATCGCCGACTGCATCCGTCGTAAAACATCAAGCAGCGATGTGAGCGATCGATGTTCGTAGTCGTCGATGAAGCGATCCAGCCAAAGTACAACCTGCGTCAGTGGTTCCTGCAGCGCTGCTAGTTTCCGAGCAATGCGACTGCCGTGTTTGTCGTTGAGCAAATAATTAGTGAGAGTTTTGATCGGCCCCGGATAATGTCCCAGACTTTGCCGCAGTTGCAGCAGATCGCGATGGAAGCGATCCATATCCCACTGAATCAGGAACTCGTCGCTGATTGCCTGAGCGGCATCGTAGCGTTCGGCAAGTTGTTCGTGTTCGCGGTCCAGATGTTTGAGCACCGACTGATAGGTCGGCTTCACGGCGTGCTTGGAAAAGTCATAGGCGTTGTTTAGTACGCGCCGCAAACGCCACCAGGAAGGTTTCAGAAACGCGGTGAAGTTGCCGTCCAGTTTTGTGGCCAGTTCCAGCGCTGCTCGAGTGTCTTCAGACGACAGTTTGTGCCGCCAGTTAACCGTCCCTTTCTGAGCATTAGTAACTGCCCGGTCTGCCTTTTTTAGATGTCGCATCCGTCGACCGTAGCTGACAGACAGCTTTGAATCGGGATCAAGCAGTTCCAGAAGATCATGGTCGGACAGAAAACGACTTTGCTGAACATATTCGACGGCGGCCTGCAATTGTTTCAGACTGCTGGTAACTTCAGACGGAAGCTGAAGACAATCAACGACATCAAGCAACTGAGGCAGCCTGCCAGTGGTTAGAGTTTTTTCTGTTCCAGTGTCTCCGCAATCGATTTTCGATTCACCGTGTTCAGCTCCGACGCAGTCGTTCAGGCATTCCGTCACAAGTTCGATGGGCTGATCGGCATCCAGCAGTTTTTCGCTTAGCAGGCACAGCGCGTGATTGGCCAATATTCCGTCCGGCTGCACCTGTTTCAGGCGGATTTCAAATTCACGCACAGCGTTGACGTCCGCATTCCAGTCTGAGTAATTGCAGACACGCTCCCAATCGCGTTGCAGCAGGTCTGGGACGTGTGCCCGCAGAACCAGCAGTCGATCCAGTAGCTGCCTGACGCCGATTCCGGCTTTCGCTGGAACACTTGTCATAACGCTGTTGAACAACTCAAGTGGCGCCAGCGACAATTCCAGACGTTGCACAAGCTGATCCCGGCTAACGCGTATCCGGTTACGTTGCGCAGATGCTTCTGCAAGAAACGTTTCGTACGTCTGCTTCAGGTCCATCACAAACTGCTTCTTGTCCGACTGAGAATCGTGGATCAGGCAACAGAGTTCCTGCAGTCCTTCCTGTTTCAATCGGTGATAGACAACATCAATCGCCGCGCGCTTTTCGCAGACGAATAAGACTCGCTTTCCGTGCATTACAAAATCTGCAATGAGATTTGTAATTGTCTGTGACTTGCCAGTGCCGGGTGGCCCCTGAATAATGTAACTCTGTCCGCTGCGTGCTCGCGTAATGGCTTCCCGCTGTGTGGGATCACATGGCACTACGTGAAAACGATCCGCCAGCGGTTCTACCGAACTGACCTCCGGAATGCGGTTGGCCGGATTAATCGAAAAGGTGGCTTCAAATGCTGCATTCTCTGTGTTTTCATTCACAAGTCGTGTGTAGTCTCGAACCAGCGACATGCGACGATATTTTAAATTCGCCAGCGTGACGCTGCACAAATCGAACTCCCAGTTAAATGGGTTTTCGTCCGCTTCATTCTCCAGTCGGTAGAACTGTTTTTCTGTTTCAACGGTGTTTGTCGTAGTTCCGTATGGTTCTGTCTCGTTAGGTTCGCCCTGTTGGGATTCGGTGGAATTCAATGCCTTGCGATGGTCATTCGTGTCCGGAATCAGGTAACTGTGTTTGGGAGGAACCGAGGCGACAACACCTTCGAGATGTGTCATTGCCGGATTCACGAACGTTTCGAAAATCCGTGCTCCCAGCGGATGGTAATTGATTGAATCGTAGCTGTAATCCAGTTCCATGAAGTGCCGAATTCCACGGCCTGACAAACGCACGCGTCGGCGAAACTGATCCAGTCGTCTTCTGGCTTTTTCGTGAATCAGCTTTATTCGCGGTCGATCGATGCGGGCTAATTCGACCGATGCATCGCTGGCCTGAATCATGCTTTTCATCTGCTCGTAAAACGCTTCCACTTCGCCACTTGCGAGACTCACGTTTTCAGGCAGGTCGATGTTGTAGAGCTGTTTGAACAGATGACGGACCACCGGGTTGACTTCCGCGACGGGTTCGACTGCTGTTAGAAAGTACCGATCATGGATGCCTTTCTTCACGTCCATTTGCACGGGAATCAGCAGCAAGGGAGACTCGTAGCGTTCCGGTGGACTGGCCTTCAGGTCGGCCCATCTTAAAAAACAGATGATCAACTTTAATTCGGCAAACCCATATTCGTTTTCGTCGCGTTTGGCTTCTGTTCTAAGTCGATCGAGTGTTCCCGGCAGATACACGGCTTCTCGAAAGTTCAAAGTGCTGTTCAGTTGAACGTTTTTTTGTCGGGAAATGTTTTCGCGGAAAGCTCCGTTCCATGTCAGCACCTGGTTCTCGCGAATGTTGGCGACATCGAACGAAACCGGAATCGATGCCTGCGTCAGGTTGATTGTTTGCAGGTTGGTTCGGAAATGCAGCAGACGGTTTCGACGGCTGATTTCGAAAAGTCGTTCCTGGAGTTTGCTGAGAATTACTTTTCGCTTTCCCGAACGATCCTGCTGCTGTAAATCATGCGTGCTGGCAAGATCCGTTTCGAAATCGACTTCCTGATCGCGATAGTTGTCCAGGGTTGCCAGCAACGCATGCAGGTCCTGCGGGCGTTTGTTCCGGTCGAGGTCGGTCATCACCGCAATCACTCGCGCGAGCACTGGGTGCAGCCGCGGATTGATTCGAAACAGATTTGTGCGATTGGCTACGAAACGTTGATGGCACTTTGGATCGGCCAGGTCCAGACCACAGGCCAGGCTTGCCAGAATCAGTCCCAGAGAAAACACGTCTGTCGTCGGATCGTGGTGCCCGACCAGATGTTCCCAACTGCGGTATCCCGTCACAAATACGGGCCGCGTGATTGTGTCACCGGTCGTCGAGATTCGTAGATCTCTGTTGTCCTGAACGCCCGCGTTTACGTCAATCACCAAACGGCTTTCGCCGATCACTTCAATCGCTGTGTAATTCGACTGCAAAAGCTTTCGTACCGCAGCCATGTTGCGTCGCTGCGGACATTGGGAAGATTCCGGATACGAAACCCGAACGCCTTCGACCTGCAACTGTTCGATTCCTTCCAGCGGCGCGACTTCGCCGTATTCGTGAGCAAACATCACCTGCTTCAATAACGGCAGAAACGAAACCAAAACGTCTTCTGTCGAAAATCCTTCGCGCTGAATCTGTTGATGAAGGAATTCCTGAAAAGTGCTCATGCGGTGAATTCCTTTTCTGCCGCAGCCAGAATTTTTGTCGCATCCCGAGCCACCTTTTCCAGTGCTCGTTTGCCCAGCTTCAGTTCGCTGTAACAGATCTGCTGAAACTCAGCGAACAATCCAAGCTGCTCGGACAGCAAAAATGCGGCGGCGAGCGGACCTTCTTCGAGTTCCGAATCGTACGTGACGAAATCGAGCAGCACGTAACAGAAGTAACTACGAATCTCGGCATCGCATTTGGAAATCGTTGCGCTAAGTTCGTCAATCGAACGGCAGTTGGGACGTGGCAAATTGTTTGCAAACCGCCTGGCGTGGTCCAGCATCAGGTCTGAACGGAGCCACTTTGGATTCAGGAAAGTTTGTATTACGTCGGCCGTTAGTTCGCATAGTTCTCGCTGCTGCAGCAGGTCCAGATGTTTGAGCGTTAACGGTCCTTCAACGAAAACCTTAACGGCTTCGTCAATTCCTTCCGGACACTGACTCCACAGTTCCAGTGCTCTGGCCCGAATGAACATTTCGGGATGAGTGACCCCATCGCTTTCGACGGGGCCAGCCGCCAGCACTTCCTGGGCCTGCTGCATGTAAGCTTCCGGGCTGATAGTTCTGAGACCCGTTTCCATTTTCACCAAAGCACCAACACAGGCTGCCATGTCGCCCGTGACCGTTGCTGCCCGGCGATCACAATACAGTTCGGTGTACAGTCGATATGATCGCAATGTGCGATCGTGTGGTGCGCCAGCAGACTGATCAATAATCATTGCGGTCAGTATCTGTTCGACGGTTTCGTAGACGCCGTCCCCGAGCACGTGTAGTTCGTAATGAGCGAGTTCGTGCGCAATCAGCGCGGACAGTTCGGTGGTATCCAGAATGTCCTGAACGGGACCGTGCAGCACAATATGAGCTTCGCCGGGCAGACTGAATAACGATGCATTTAGTGCTTGAGCATGCTGGGCCTGATACAGCGTTATCGTTGCCATCAGTTCCATTTTTGCGGCGACGGAATCAGTCAGGCTGTACAACGTTGCGGCCGTTTCACGATCCAGTCTATAGGCCGTCTTTAATAATTCAATTCGAGCAACATCGCTGACATCGGGACTGCCCGAATCTTTCGTAAACCAGTTCCACACGTCTGGATAGTGCAACTGCAGGCAAGTCAGCACAGCGCGGTGATAGGCAGTTGCCTGCATGCTTTGACGCATTTCGGGCGTGCGGCTCTGCGGCGGGCCTGGTTCAGGTTGGCTGGATTCTGCGTCGTTCATTCTGCCCGCATGATACCGACCTCTGCAAATTGCAGAAGTGACGGTAGGCAAAGTGTTGAGACAACTGCAACGATCATCAACATCGAAAAGTCTTAATTATTGTCCAGATATCAAACTGCCTGAATTTCCTGTTTGCTGCGGGTACGCGTCAGGTGACTTAAGCCGAACAGCGGCAACCAGCCTGCTTCGCCTGTTTACGGCAATTCGCTGAGTCGTTCGAAATGATCAAACAGTCGCCATTCCGCATCAAGGTCAACGTTCGAATCTTCGAACGCACCAGAGATCAATGATGCATCGGCGGACGGCTGAAATACTGCTTCACAATTATCTGCGTCGATCGAAAAATAGACACCGTTATGAGTAGTCAGGATTCCCGCGTCGGTGACGCGAACGACAGCGATTTTGCCAGCAGTCAGTGATTCATTGTTGCGCATGTATTGAATTGTTCCGTCTGGGATTACCGTAATGCTGGTTGCATCGGCAGGAATGGCATCCACGCCGGACAGTCTTAGGTTCTGATCTTTTAGGCGGATTCCGATGTGACCATCATCCAGACGTTCAAACAAGCCATTGCGTGTTAAGACACAGCCCGGTTCCATTCGAAACATCGCCATCGTGTCGCTGGTGATTGCCAGATGCAAAACATTGCCGGACAGCTGAATTCGCCCGGGACTCATATCAAAAGACGCGCCGCCACTGCCTGGCCGGTCGGCCGAATCCTGCAGCCCGTCCGCGACAGTGGTTACCGTGTGTTGGCGACGATATCCAGCCGTTGATGCATGTTTGAGATTGCGAAGAATAGTCTCACGCGTCGTAACCTGCGATTGATTCGGTTCACGGCCAAATGAACGGATCACAATGTGATTGCCATCGACAACACCGGTGGACTCGCCAATGCCAGCTGAATCGTTAGCGCTATCAGAATACAATGCACGGACTGGAAGAATCGAAGACATCAACTTCTTTTGATGCAACAAATCGGTAAGTTCGTCCAATGGCATGTCGGCGTACGTGTCCACCCAGCCGGATTTCATCTGTTCGGGCAACTCGGGAAAGTGATGCTCGATCAATACCCGGACACTGTCGCGGTCTGCCAATTCGCTGATTGCTAATTCAACGGCCGGGGGAATCTCCAGAACGCTATATTGTTCAGGAAAGCCAGCAAACACCAGGACCGCGTCATCGACTTCGCTGGGCATCTGCAAGAATGGCATATCAGTGGGGAATTCAATAGAGTCGGCTGCAGCAAGTGCGGGCGTCTGCGTAGCCGAAACAGGCTCGTAATCATGGACCGCTGGTCGAGCGACAGCGACTACTGTGGTCGATTGTCGAGCTGGCGAAATGAAGTTGGAGGAAAACATTCCGACAATAAAAAACATTCCGGCAAACAGCCCCGTCCTTTGAATTCTGCTCATGTTTGGCCTCCATGCCTGGGCATTCTTCTACTGCCACAGAGTTTATGCGGAAATCGGCAGCTTTATCAAGGCCGCACTCTCTTATCTACAATGGCGGCTCAGTTTTCAAAATGCATTGTTGCTTGCGAGACGCGTTAACCGTGTGAGACACCAATCGGCGGATATTCAGCCGCTGCCGTTTCGACTTTGAGAGACCGTGCCCGACATATGTTCAAAACGAGGGCGATTTACGAAATGCCGTCGCAAAATTCGTGTAGAGTTTCGGCCGGTGAAACCGCGGAACAGAGCCGAAAGTGACTGCTTCTTTTCGCAAACTGCTCTGCGTCTCCGCGCCGTCGATGCTCTGGTGAACACTGCGACAGGTGTTGTGGCTATCAGAATAAGGAAGACCTGTGCCGTTTAAGTTCAGGACAGAGCGAGTTTTACTACTGAACCCGTGGGGCAGAGCGGATTTTGGGTCAAGATCCGGCAACGCTATTCTATGCATGATCCACACGCCAGTGCATTTTGTGGCAGGTCTGCCGAGATTGCGTTACAGATGACATCGCTGGCTGAAAAACACCAACGATGACACTACGCGTTTTGTTGATGACTGAACCCTTAAATCGAGTTGGATAAGTGTTCCGCTGGTTGGATAAAACTTTGCGAATGTACTGCCTGAAGACCCGGATCTTCAGGTCACGCTTGTGCCGCACGTGCAAAACCTGAAAGCTTTGGTTGTTGATGCGATTGCAGCAACAACCCGCTGGTGTTTATTAATAACGAGTGGATTGCCAAGCCACTGTGTAGTCTGGGACGCATCGTTCGCGGTGCCAAGTTGCTGGGATGGACGACGAATATGGCCATCAAATGATCGGCCTTTATTGCCTTCGAGAGGCTGGCGTATCCAACACTGCGTGATGAACTGGCTGGTGTCGGCTTTGACCTGCTTCAAAGAATCACGCCCCTATCATCCACACTGCCAAGCCCAGTGGCTACCTGAACGGACGTTTCAATGGTGTTTGGCCCGCTGAATGGCGGGCTGCCGTGGCCGAAGGAATATCCCGAGTTGCTAAAGAAAGAATGCGAATGGCTGGCACCCATTCGAAACGCTTATCACAAGCTGCCATACCATCAAAGTTCGTATCGCAAACTGGCCGGAGTTGTTGCGGGCACTCGTCACACGGCGACGGAAACTCCTGCCGATTTCGGCGGACAGAAGTTCTATATGCCGGAAAATGGAAGTGATCCGGCTCGATTTAATATTGCTGAGTCGTGGTCTGAGCCCAATGGTCAGTTTCGATTTTTCCGTTGGTCGACTGGTGTCATACAAGTGACTTCTATATCACGCTACAGGCGATGGTTCGGTCGACAGCTTAGCAGAACAGTCATTTTATATCATTGGAGACGCTCCCGAAAGGTAGCGCCTTGAGCAACCGGCACAGCAGGTGGGGCTGGGTGATCGGGTTCACCTTAAAGGCTGGATGCCTCAGGAAGAAGTTGCTGCAGAATTGCAGCGGTCTCAGGCGTTTGTCTTTCCCAGTCTGCTTAAATTCGATAGCAGATTTGTGCTGGATGCAATGACATCCGGTCTGCGGTCGTTAATTCTTAACGATGGTGTCCCGACGGAACTGGTCACAGAAAATACCAGGTTTGCTTTACCATTGCAGCGCGAAAACGGGCTGATACAGCGAATCTGCCATGCTATGGAAGCAATGGCGAACGACCATGAAATGTTCCGTCAAATGGCGGACGCTGCATTGCACAGCACGTACCTGGTCTGCGAAGGTAGTGAAGATGGCGGATATCTACGGGATGCTGATAAGAACTGACAGGACCAAAGAACGTCGCACGCGGCAGATACAGTGAACAGCCACAACATGAAGGCCAGCTTGTGCCAGGTGACAGCGTTTTACGAAACTGCGTAGCAAAATTCGTGCAGAGTGTCGGCTCGTGAAACCACAGGATAAGGCCGAAGGCCCAGCCCTTTGAAGGTGAGTTTTTAGGTGTTTCTTCTGGCGAGTAGCTTTGCCGTGGCGACGTGTTGTCCGTTGCCGGAGTACTTGCGTTGGGGTTGCTGGCGTTTGGGTCCGCGTTTGCTTTT
>Ga0209390_10007066_pt1 | contig 14595 bp, 12 predicted proteins | sample BON01_FD_187212 | JGI IMG/M metagenome (GOLD analysis project Ga0209390, IMG submission 187212) | Freshwater microbial communities from Lake Bonney liftoff mats and glacier meltwater in Antarctica - BON-01 (SPAdes) (version 2) | ecosystem: Environmental > Aquatic > Freshwater > Ice > Glacier... | reverse complement strand
GGGGGGCAGTGGGGGGGGGCTTTGCAGTTGGGCCCCACCCGAGCCCTATTTTTTTGGGGGGGGGGGGTTCGAGGTCCAGTGCAACTTGACTGGGCCATGGGAGGTGTCTTCCAGGGTCCCCCAAGCCCAAACGCCAGTGGTCCCTGTCTCACGCGCACAACCAGGCCGCCACCCAACGCACACGGAGCCGCCCACACAGGCGCCGATGGCGCCGCCGCTCGCCCGTCCCGGAGGTGGCGCTGTGCTGCGTGGGTCCGGAGGTGTGTGCGAGGGGTGTCAGACCGCGACCCCGGGGGTCGCGCTGGGACCGGAGCCCAGCAGCGCCACGGGGTGACGCGTGTCTGAGTTAGCAAGACTGTGGCGCTCGATGTCGGCGGTGCACACGCTCTTATTCCAGTTGGCGCTCTTCGTCGGCCTGTTGTCCCTGCCCGAGCTCGGCGCGGCGGCCTGCGCCTTGGCCGCCTTTGGGTCGATCAGGGGTGCGGGTGCGTGGCGGGTGTGAGTGCGCGCGGCCGCGGGCGCGCTGCGCGCCGTGGAGTGCGCGGTGGATGGGAGTGCGCTCGCCCCTGGTACCAAGGCCACGCAAGGTGCACGCGTCGCGCGCGCCGTGGGGTCGCGCGCGCCGCCTGGGCTCGCCCCAGGCGGGGGGTGTCCATGGAGTGAACATCGTCCGACTCCACTTGGGCCTGCCCGACCACACACGGGCCTGTGGCCGCTCGCTCATCGCGTGGGCCGCTCGCTCGCGCGCGGGCCGCTCGCTCACGCTCGCGCGCGGGCCGCTTGCTCACGCTCGCGCGCGGGCCGCTCGCTCACGCTCGCGCGCGGGCCGCTCGCTCCTGCTTGGGCGCGGGCCGCTCGCTCGCCCTGGCCGCTCGCTCACGCTCGCGCTGGCCGCTCGCTCACCCTCGGCAAGTCGGTCATCCTCGCGCTGCAGGGCATGGGCGCCGCCAGCGACGCGCGCGGCGTCGACGCCGCGCGGCCCGAGCACGTCAGCACGTGCGCCCAGCTCTACCGGCGCCACGCGCCGCTCGGCGCGGCCGTCCCCGACTTTGGCCTCGACCCGATCGACGCCATCCTCGCCACGCTGGGCGCCGACAACGTGGCCGAGATCACCGGCCGCAAGCGCCGCGTGCTGGCGCCGCAGGGCGGGCCAGCCACGCGCAGCGCCTCGCGCACCTACGCCGCCGTGCCGCCGCTGGCCGCCGAGTGCGCCGCGTTCCGCGCCGACCGCAAGCGCGTCGCCGTCATCTCGCGGGCGGGCAGCACCGGCGTCTCGCTGCACGGCGCCAGCGCGCGGGTGCACATCTGCCTCGAGCTGCCCTGGAGCGCCGAGGAGCTGCTGCAGCAGTGCGGCCGCGCCGACCGCACCCGCGACGACGGGGGCGCCGGGGCGCCCAAGTATGTGTTTGTCGCCACCGACGTGCCGGCCGAGCGGCGCTTCGGCTGCACGCTCGCCACGCGGCTGCAGCACCTCAACGCCCTCACGCAGGGCGACCGCGGCGCCGCGGCGGCGCTGGCGCCGCCGCCGGCGCAGTGGGGCGTCGCCGCGCGCCGCCGCGTGGCGCTGCACCTCGCCGCGGTCGAGCTCCGCGCCAGCCTGGGCCCGCTGCCGCCCATGGAGCGCCGCTTCGTCGCCCGGCTCGCGCAGGCCGCCACCGCCACCGCGGCGGCGGCGCGGCCCGCGCCCCGGCGCCGGCGCCGGCGCCGGCCCCGGCCCCGGCCCCGGCCCCGGCGCCGCCCGCGGCGCCGGCCTACGTTGCGACGCCGCAACGGCAGCCACCAATGGCGCTCGACCTGGAGACCGACTCACCGCCGACGCCACCGACACCGCGCCCGGAGGCTGCGCCGGGTGACACCCCGCCCACGAGGCTGCATGGACAGAGCCAGGCCGAAACCATCGCCGCCACCAGACGCCTTCCATCTGCGTTTCAGGTGAGCGCCGGGGGCAAGGATTGGATTGGCAGCCCAACCTCCTACCTGCCTTTTTGGTCGGAGGGGCGCAATGGGCCGCGCCGCCGCCTCCGTCGACGCCGGCGCCGGCGCCCGTCCGCCCACCGCCGCACGTGCAGGCGCCGCCGCGGGGGCATGTAGCCCGGGTGGTGGCTCCGACACGATCGACGGCTGGTACCTCGGTCATTGGCCGAGGTGTCGGGAAAGTGAGCGCTCGGACGTACAGCGGCGGTGGTGCACGGGGCACGGCGAGTGGCAAGGGCGCACGGGGCACGGGTGGCGCTGGCTCGGGCAAAGGCGCATGGGGCACGGGTGGCGCTGGCTCGGGCAGAGGCGCACGGGGCACGGGTGGCGCTGGCTCGGGCAAAGGCGCACGGGGCACGGGTGGCGCTGGCTCGGCCCAAGGCGCACGGGGCGGCACGAGTGGCGGCCCTGGCGGCCCTGGCGGCCCTGGCGGCCCTGGCGGCCCTGGCGGCCCTGGCGGCCCTGGCGGCCCTGGCGGCCCTGGCGGCCCTGGCGGCCCTGGGTCTGGCGGGTCTGGTTGGTCGGCCCCGCGGGGGGGCGCCCCGGGCAGTGTCCGGGGTCGTGGCAACAGCCATGGCCATGGCGGCATCCGCGGTCGCGGCGCCCCCACCACCGGCGCCGGCGCCTCCGCCACCGGTGCCAGCGCCGCCACGCCGGCCTTGCCCGCCCACCCAGTGGCGCCGGCAAGGGCGCCGGCGCGGCGCCGCGTCGTGGGGTCGGACCCCGCCACCTATGGCAACCTCGCCAAGTGGGCCGAGTTCCGCCGCTGGCTCGACGACGCAGACTCCCCTGGGGCGCGGGTCGTGGTGCTGTACGGCCCCCCGGGCGTTGGCAAGACGTACGGCGCGTCGCTGCTGGCAAGGGCCCGCGGCTTTCACGTGCGCGAAATCAACTGCAGCGACGGCGGCGCGCCGGCCGCGGTGCGGGCCCACCTGTGGGAGCAGAGCACGCGGGCCACCGTCGAGCCGCAGCTCTCTCCCGCGGGCGCGCTTGTGCTGCTCGACGACGTCGACGCCTTCCCCGATGCGGTCACCGACGAGGTGGGCATGTTCCTGCGCGCCCCGCCGTTGCCGTGTGCACCGTTGGTCGTGACGACGGCGAGCCTGAGCCTGCCGCCGGTGCGCCGGCTGCTCGCGTGCGCCCCGGCGGGCAGCGTCACCGTGCTCCGCCTGTACCAACTGCGGCCCGCCGACCTCTCCAAGTTTGCAGCGGCACATGGCAAGCGCAGCATGTGCCGCGAGCGCGAGCAGTGCATCCACCAGTCGCAGGGCGACATGCGCCAGTTCCTCAACCTCGACGCCATGCACCGCCTGACCCGCGTCGCCTTTGCCGAGCAGCAGCAGCACAGTGTCGATCGCCGCCCCGACATCTTCCAGCTCACCGCGCGGGTCCTCACGCGCCCCAAGGGACGCCCCGGCGCTGGCGCGGCGGCCAGCGCGGCGGCCAGCGCGGCGGCCAGCGCGGCGGCCAGCGCGGCGGCCGGCGCGGCGGCCGGCGCGGCGGCCGGCGCGGCGACCGGCGCGGCGGCCGGCGCGGCGGCGGTGACCCGCGCGCCGCGGCAGTCGGTGCGCACCGTCGAAGAGACGCTGCTCGACATGGCGCGGCGCCAGCAAGACGCGGACGAACGCAGCGACAGCATCGCCGCCGCCGCCGACCGGCTATACGTCATGGCGTTTGCAAACTACCCGCGCGCCTCGGACGACCTGGAGGCCCTCGCCGTCGCGGCAGACACCTACTCGCTGGGCGATACGCTGCGCAGGGCGCCCTCGCACCCGTGCAGCGGGTTTGCGGAGGACGCCGCGCGGCGGGCCCTCGGGCGAGCTCCTGGTCGAGTTGGTAGTCTTCCCTGACGCGCTGCGCGCACGCCGCGGGCCGGCCACCCGTGGCGCCGGCGTCACGTGGACGACCCTGGACGGCGGCGAGCGGCGGCTCGAGCTCCCTGCGCCACTCGCGGCGCGGCTGCAGAAGCAGCACGGCGCCCCCGCGGCGCCTCCGCCCCGGGCCCCGGCCCCGGCCCCGGCGGCCGCGGCGGGCGCGGCAGCCTGGTCCCCTGGCTCGCATCGGTCGTGGTGCGACTGGAGCTCGATTTGAAACACTGCGCCGCGCCTCGGCGGCGGCCTCGGGTTAAGCCCATGCGCCGGCGAGGTTGGCCAGGTGCTCCAGGTCGGGGCCGGCCACCGCGGCCCATGGACATTGCAGGGCCAGGCGCGCGCCAACGCGGGCGCAGCTGCCCGGCGGGGCCAAGAGCCGCAGGTGTGCCGCGCGCGCACTGGTGCTGCACGCGCGCCGCTGCGAATGCGGCACCGGGAGGCGCTTGCAGAGCTCCATCACCCGCATCACACACGCCACCGCGGGCCTCGTGGCCGGCGCAGTCGCGGGCGCCCGTGTGGGCGTCCACGTGGGGTCGAGGCGGGCCACGCGGCCGTTGGGCACCAGCGGCGGGGGAGCAGTGCCCGGCACCGCGAGCGCCCGCGTCGTCCGCATTTTTTTCAGACCTGGGGTGAAGTTGCACCGGGGCAATGGCACCTGGTGATCGGCGTCAGGTGACCTGGCTCTATGAGAAACCTGTCAAAAATTCGACCCCGGTCTGGACCGCCTTTGCTCCGACGGTTTGTGCGCGCCTGAATGAGGCGAGTAACGAGATGAACCGAGCCAAGCGCTTCCCCCTCCGCGGCGGCCGGGGGTACGTACAATTCCATAGCGGCACCGACGCGCGCTACCACGATGCCAGGTGGACCGTCCCGTTGCAGGTGAAGCGCGCCATCCATTTTGACCGGGCAGACACCGCCGGCTGGTTCGCCAAGTGGAAACCGGAGGGGCCTGAGGACACGGTGACCAAGTACAGCACCAGCGTCTGGCGCGGCCCTGTGGACAAGGAGCTCCAGCCCAATGTGATCGCATACGAGGCGCGGCCCGTGACGACCCTCGTGTTTGTCCTGTCGAAGCGATCGGAGGAGGGCGAGGCGGACTGCAGCGCGAAGCGAACCTACGCAATGGCCTTGGACCCCCAAAGCGCGCGCACCGAGTTCCTACCCGTCACGTGGAACTTCGAGTACAGCAGCCAGGCCAAGGCCAACGTGCTAAAGTCGTCGCGCCTCTTCGGCGCACCCGCCGCGGTGTCCAACGTCGTACTCAATTCATCCATCGGCATGTACTACATGGACAAGATCGCCTACAACGACCCCAAGCAGAGGCCAGGCCTTATCGCAGCGGTCCGGCGCGCCTGCTCCGAAACGCACCGTCGCTGGTCCGATTGCAACGTGGTCAATGGCGACGGGCCGCGGGTCTACGTGATGGCCAGCGGCGCAAGCGCGATTGTCCTGCACGACGCGCTGCCCGCGCTGCAGAGCTCGTTCAAGTCGTCCCTGCGAGCCTGCATCTTTGTAAACACCGACCTCGGCTGCCTGCTCGCGCTCAGCGAGGCGCCCACCGTGGAGTTTGACAATCTGGCAATGTTCAACGTGCTGCAGAGCTATGGCTGTAGGCTGAATAACACCACCCTCGACGAACCGCATACCATAAGTACCGGCGCCCCGTTTGGGGACGTGCGGCTGTACGAGCACGACATACGCGACGACCGGGGGCCCCACGACTTTTACATGTCTGAATGGGGGTGGAAGAACGGCGGGTTGGTTTCGTTTCTGATTGGCACGGTGACGAACGATGTGAATGCGGCACCTCTGGCAGGTGCAATGTACGGCACTGCGGTGCAGGGCCAGGCGCTGAAGCGGCTCCGGGACGGCACGCTCCTGGCGCTGTCAGTTACCCGGTTGGAGCGACTCCACACTGTGCTCGGCTTGCCACCTCGGCCCAGCCAGGCCGAGGTGGCCCAACTCTTGTGGGGATGCCTCGAGTCGGACGGCCCCGTCAACGGCCGCCTCCGACTGTTCCGCCACATCCTCGAGCTGTACAAGGGCACCTTCTCCACCGCGTTCGCCCCCCTGTCCCGGTACGCCGCCGTCGCCTGCGCGGGCTCCGAGCCGGCGGATCTTGCTTGGCTGCGCTGGTTTGGCCAGGTTACTGCCATCACCGAGGCGCTCCGCCTCGGCGACCGGGCGGAGGCCAGCGGCCAGGCCGCGGTCGATCCGACCAACGGCTTCCTGAACATGGCCGCCCTCGAGGCGCAAGCCTAGGGGTTCCGTCCCGTTCTTTTCCGTCCCGTTCCGTTCAGGGGGTCAACGCGCCGAGTGGGTGAACCGCCGGGCGGCCTTGGACGCCCTCGGCGCGGGGCTCGCGCCGGGACGGAAGGGGGGAGAGGGGTAGCGCCCTGGGCCAGGGGTGTGCGCCGCTCCATCCGAGCCGAGCCGTAGCGACGCCTCGGCGCGGGTGAGGGGGACGCCGAGTGGCGCCGGGCGGCCTTGGAGGCCCCCGGCGCCGGCACGGGGCTCGAGCCGAGCCGAGCCATAGCGACGCCTCGGCGCGGGTGAGGGGGACGCCGAGTGGCGCCGGGCGGCCTTGGAGGCCCCCGGCGCCGGCGCGGGGCTCAAGCCGAGCCGAGCCATCGGTGGCAAAGCGCGCGGCGAGCGCGACGAGCGCGGCGAGCGCGGCGAGCGCAGCGAGCGCAGCGAGCGACGAGCGCGGCGAGCGCAGCGAGCGCCGAGCGCAACGAGCGCAGCGAGCGCCGAGCGCAGCGAGCGCAGCGAGCGCCGAGCGCAGCGAGCGCCGAGCGCAGCGTGCGCTGAGCGCAGCGAGCGCCGAGCACGGCGAGCGCCGAGTGGAGCAAGCGCCTGCACCCCGTGGCCTGCACCCTGTGGCCGCACCCCATGGCCGCATCCCGTGGCCGCAGTCCCATGGGCCGCACCCCTGCTCGCTCGCTGCGCTCGGCGCTCGGCCAGTCCTGGGCGCGCCACACTCGGGTCTAGTCCACAACTCTAGGCCACGGACCAGAGTCGGTGGTCAGCGCGCGGAGCGAAGCGAGCGCAGCGAGCGCCGAGCGCAGCGAGCGCCGAGCGCAGCGAGCGCCGAGCGCCGCGAGCGCCGAGCGCAGCGAGCGCCGTGCGCAGCGAGCGCCGAGCGCAGCGAGCGTCGAGCGAGCGAAGCGAGCGCAGCGAGCGCCGAGCGCAGCGAGCGCCGAGCGCAGCGAGCGCCGAGCGCAGCGAGCGCCGAGCGCCGAGCGCAGCGAGCGCCCACACGCCTGGCTGCTCAGGCCCAGGCGCCCGCACTCCTGGCCGCTCAGGCCCAGGCGCATGCACCCGCGTCCCTGGTTGAGTCGCTCAGGGTTAACCCCAGGCGCACGCGCCCGCAGCCACTGGTTAGCAAACCCTAACCCGCCCAGTGGGAACCCCAGCACACGCACCTGCACTCCTCGGTCCTGCCGGGCACACGGACACCGGGTACCCCCTCGGCGCGCTCGTGCTCGCACTCGCACGGGTTCATTGGTCGATCCAGCTCCACCACCCTTCCCCCGGGTTGAACCAGACTACGAGGGTGTCGGAGTGGACCGGCCTGCAATGAGGGCGACGATCAGGGCGACGATCAGGGCGAGCGCGAGGACTGCCAGGGCCAGGCCGGCCTTCCGCGGCGGAGCCCGCGCCCGCGACCTGGGCCCCGGCTGCTCCGCCGCGCCTTGGGCCGTCGGGGTGGCTGCTTCCTGGGCCCGTCGGCCCGCTTCTGTGGCCAGGGCCTCCAAGCGGGCCGCTTCCGTGGCCAGGCGGGTCGCTTCTGCAGCCAGGGCCTCCAAGCGGGCCGCTCCTGCGGCCAGGGCCTCCAAGCGGGCCGCTTCTGTGGCCAGGCGGGTCGCTTCTGCGGCCAGAACCTCCAAGCGGGCCGCTTCGGCGGCCAGGCGGGACGCTTCGGTGGCCAGGGCCTCCAGACGGGCCACTTCCGCGACTTTGGCCGCTTCCGCGACGCGGGCCGCTTCCGCGACTGGGGGCTTGGGGTTCGGGTGGAGCGGGCTGTTGACCTGCTCGAGGGCCCAGCTCCACAGCCGGAGCCGCTCGGGCGAGTGCCCGCGCAGTTGCCCGAGGGAGCCGCGCGCCGACGCGATCGCGTAGAGGAGGCTGAACTCGGCGCAGTCCTGCCACGCATTGTGCAGCGCGTAGCCCGACACGTCCACCGCGTCGGCGCGGATGGCCGCCGCCTACTCGTCGAGGAAGCCGGCGTTGCCGCGGTTCCGCGCCTGCTGCTCGATGGCGTGGCCAAACTCATGCAGCAGCAGCGGGAGCGCCGAGCCCACCACGTTCACGTAGTTCTCGCTGCCGTGCCCGCTGGCGCCGCCGAGCGACTGGTAGAGCGCCAGCCCGTCCTCGCCCGCCTCCGACACAATCTCGAGCGCGGCCAGGTAAGGGAGCGGCAGCCGGGAGCACTGCTGCAGCACGTGGGAGAGCGCTTCGGCGTGCCCTTCCTCGACGGTCACGGTGAACGGGCGGCCCGCGCGCTGCGCCCGCCACGCCCGGCCGCTCGGCCCGCGCGGTATCTGCACCGGACGACCGTCGGCCGGCTCGCCAGTCAGCAGTGAGCAGGGCGTCTGCGCGTCGACGGGGAAGTCCGACTCGCGGAACTCGAAGGCCGCCTGCTCCAGGAGCCGCATGCGCGCGGTCTTGTCCAGGTGCCCTAGTTTCAACACGGTCGTGCACGCACGCACTGGGTCGCCAAGGCGCACGCACCCCGGGGCCGCCAAGGCGCACGCACCCCGGGGCCGCCAGGGCGCACGCAGCCCTGGCCGTGCACGCCGCCCTGGCTGCTCAGGCCCCAGGCGCACGCCGCACCTCTGGCCACGCGCCCAGCACCGCCCAGGCGCACGCCACCCCCCTAGCCGCTCAGGCCCAGGCGCACGCCACACCCCTGGCCGCCCAGGCCCAGGCGCCACACCCCTGGCCGCTCAGGCCCAGGCGCACGCACTCCCTGGCCGCTCAGGCCCAGGCGCATGCCGCACCCCTCGGCCACGGCCGCACCCGCACCAGTGATTTTTATTGAACCAACTGGGAGCGCGAGGGCACGGCTAGGTTCGCCGAATGGCGCAGGGGGCGGAGCGCGCGTGGCGTCGGGCGAGCGAGGCCGGCGGGGGCGAACCGCCGCAGGCAGCCCGGAGCCACTGGTGCGGGCTCGCCGACACCCCGGTGCTGCCAACGCGCCGAGGTGGCGTCCCCACGCCCACCCACGGGGGGGCTGCCTCGGACCGGGGGCTGACCCTACACCGCGGCACGGGCCGAGGGCAGGCCCCCCTTCGCCCCTGGGTCGGGGGGCTGGCCAGCCAGACCGAGGAGGCCCGGGTGTGGTCCCCCCGCTGGGTACCGAGGCTGCACCCAGCAGTGGCCCCCGCGGCGGGCTCCGCCGGGGGGCTGGTGCCGGCCCACGGCGCTGCGCCGAGGCGGCGTGCCACGGCCGCGCGCCGGCTCCAGGGCGCCGCGACGCCGCCACTCCCACCCGCGCCCCTGTCCGACGCCGACCCTCACGTGGGCACGTGCGTAATCGTCGACTTTTTGAACCGAACGACATCCGTCGAGGTCAAGGACCTGTTTGAAGCCAGCGGGTTCAAGGTGATTCCCTTCTTCAACACGGAACAGGTGGCCGACGCGTGTGACGACCTGGCGGTCACGTCGGCGCTCGCCCTCCGGGCCATGGGGGCCGAGTTTGCGTCCATCACCCTCTCGAAACTGCGCGAGGGCAACCGCGAAACACTCGTGAACCGTAACCGCCAGGCCGCTGGGCTGGATCTGCTGCCAATGTGGCTCGCCGACGATCAGCTCTTGAAGCTCGCGTCACACCTCGGTGACCCCATCCACGATCCCCACAGGGAGTGGCTGCACGGCCCACTTGCACTGGACGCGTTCAAACGCGTTGCAGTCGAGAGCGCAGCGAGCGCCGAGCGCAGCGAGCGCTGCGGGCGCAGCGGGCGCAGCGGGCGCAGCGGGCGCAGCGAGTGCAGCGAGTGCAGCAAGCGCAGCGAGCGCAGCGAGCGCCGAGCGCAGCGAGCGCTGCGGGCGCAGCGGGCGCAGCGGGCGCAGCGGGCGCAGCGGGCGCAGCGAGCGCCGAGCGCAGCGAGCGCTGCGGGCACGGCGGGCGCAGCAGGTGCAGTGGGCGCAGCGGGCACAGCGGGCACGGCGGGCGCGGCGGGCGCAGCAGGTGCAGTGGGCATGGCGGGCGCAGTAGGTGCAGTGGGCACGGCGGGTGCAGCGGGCACAGCGGGCACGGTGGGCGCAGCGGGCGCAGCGGGCATGGCGGGCGCAGCGGGCGCAGCGGGCACGGCGGGCGCAGCGGGCGCAGCGGGCACGGCGGGCGCAGCGGGCGCAGCGGGCACGGCGGGCGCAGCGAGCGCCGCGCTCCGCGCGCCGCGCCCATGGACCGCGAACCGCTTCCCACGCCCCTCGTCGTGCACGCATCCGCCACACCCATGCCCCGGGTCACACCGCACCCCTGGCCACACACGCGCCCCTGGCCGCGCACGCACACCCGCGCACGCACACCCCGAAAACGCACCCCCCCCGCGCCCCAGCCACGGGCGCGACCGGGGACCGGGGGGGTGTGCCGTCACCAGCCTTGTTGGGGTGCAGTGCCCGCGTGCCCCAGCAGAGTTGCCCATGCAAGTGCAACCCCTGGGCGCGGCACCCTGCACGCTCAACCCGGCTCACGGTTCACGGTTCACGGGTCAGGGGTCAAGGGTCTAGGGGTCAAGGGGTCAAGCCCGCCGTATGTAGACCACGCTCAACCAGGGGCTGGCCGGCAGAGGGGGCTGGTGCTCGGTCACCGTGTACATGCGGCAGCGGCCGCGCTGCGCCCGGAAGCCCGCCGCGCGATCTCGAGTCGCGTTGCGCTGGATCAGCCCCAGGACCGGCCGCGTGTAGCTTGGAGTGGACAACCTGCCGCGAGGCAGGTACATGGCCACCTCTGCCATCGGGGCGCCGAGGAGGAGACCCAGTTGTGCCGTGTTGAGCGGCGTCCCCCCGATCGCGCCCACCGCCGCGTTGGACAGGTGCGCGTCGCATGTACGCCCGGGGGCACGGTCAGGCGGACGGTATGGATCGGGCCGATGCACATGGCCAGCGCACGGGGCAGCAGGTACCCCGGCCGGTGGAACAGGGGCGCCGCCTGGGGGGGGGCGGGCGCCAAGTCGCCCTGGACGACGCGTCCGACCACATGCGCCATCTCCACCGTGGTGGTGCACGCCGGCGCGGCGGCGTGCACGTCGAGCAGGTCGCGCGGCGCCACCGTACCGCTGGTCCGTACCCCGTCGCAGATGCGCTGGACGGCGAGGCGCAGCTCCTCGAGCCCGGCGGGGCCCTCCCCGCCCGCCTGCCCCACCAGGAAGCAGCTGTGGAGCTGCGTGGCCATGCGCGAGGCGCGGTCCACGCCAAGCCACGAGCTGACGGCATAGCCCTGGTTGTTGAAGACCGACCGGATCAACTGGGTGTAGAGCTCCCCGAAGCGCGCGCGATGGGCCCCCCCCGCGCCCTGCGGGAGCTGCTCGTCCGCGACCACGGCTTCGTGACAGCAAGCCCCGGCGCGCTGGCGGGCCGCTGCCCGGCGGCGGTGGTGTGCGGCGGCGGCCGGGCGCGGCAGGCCACGTGGCTCGGCGCGCTGCCGGCGGGGGGGCCCCTGGTCAGCGACCTGTTTGTCGGGGCCGAGCCCAACCACATGGAGCTGCTGCGTCGCAGCGCGCCCCCGTTTGGGCTGGCGCTCCGGAGCGCCACGGGCGCCGCAGAGCCGACGTACACCGTGTACCTGCTCTGCCGCGGCACCACGGGCGGCACAGTCCACTGCTACGCCGCCCGTGAGATATGCCTCGGTACGCGGGGGGTCGGCCTGAGCCCAGCCCAGCTGGCGCTGTGCGCCTTGTCCGAGAAAGCCGCGCAGGCGCTCTCCGGCGCCGCGAGTGTGCTGTGGACGCGCGGCGACTACGGGTCGCACACGTGCGCCGAGTGGGCCTCCGAGGCGCGCCTGGGTGGCACCGGGCTGCAGGCGCTGCGCGTCGCGCTCACCACGGCGGACGACGTGGTCGACGTGGGCCCCGCCGGCGTCCGCGCCTGGGAGACGCTCTCCGGGCTGCGTGCGGCGTTTGCCGCGCTGCTCCGCCCGGACGGGCGCGCCGGACTGGCCCCGCCCTGGGCGACGGTGCTGAGCGCGCCGCACGTGCCACTCATCGCGCGCTACCGGATCGACGAGGACGCGGGCGACAACTCGTTCCACCAGGCGCTGCACCAGGCGGCGTGGGTGGCGCTCGACCAGATGCGGCTGGTGGAGCACCCGACCGCCCGCCGGCTCGAGCTGACCTACCTCACGGCGCCACAGAAGGTGCAGCTGCTCCGCACGGGGGCCGCCGGCGGCCTGGTGCCCTGGTGGGCCCTGCGCCGGGCCGCCGCGGGGGGCAATGCCTCGCGGCTGTTTCTGGTGGGCGAATTGCAGCTGACCTCCGAGCAAGGGGAGCTGCCGGCTCCAGCGACGGCGGTCGAGCAGCCGGGCGCCACCAGGTCGCGCGTGGGCCCGACCGCCGGGGGCGCGGCCCCCGCTCAGGCCGAGGCCGAGGCCGAGGCCGAGGCCGAGGCCGAGCCATCGGCCGCCCGCGGCTCGGCCGCCAAGGCTCCGGCGTCCTCGCCCCGGGCCGCGGCGGCCGCGGCCACGGCCAAGCCCCGGGCCGCGGCCGCCACGGCCGCCACGGCCGCCAAGGCCTCGCCTCGGGGCCCACGCAAGGGCAAGGGCTCGCCCGGCGCGCCCGGCGCGCCCGGCGCGCCCGGCGCGGCCGGCGGCGAGGAGCCCTGTCGCGGCTCCGAGACGAAGCCGACGTGGCTGGCCGAGAATGTGCGCGACCCCGCGGTCGCCTTCACCTTCAAGGGCGGCATGGCCGACTTCTTCGCGACGGCGACCCGCCTGTCGGTGGCCTCGCCGCCCAGCCCCAAGTCCTCGTGGCTGTCGGCCTGGACCGTGCGGCAATGCGTCGCGCCCTGGATCGTCGAGGGCAAGCGCGCCGTGCTGCGCGCCCACATGGCCGTCTTCAACTCGGTGGTCGTCTACACCAACCCCAGCGTCGTCGTCGCGCGCCACCTGTGGGTGCGGCAGGGCGGCGACCCCATCTCGGAGCACGACCACCGCGCGCCCGTCGACAGCTGCAGCAGCGCGGCCACCCCGGCGCAGCGCGACCAGGCGCGCCGGGCGTGCGCGCTGCTGGCGCCGCACGTGCCGCAGCTGCAGTCGTGCCTGCCGGACGCCACCCCCATGTTCCTGGTGCAGGTGGACTTTGAGCCGTTTGGGGGGCGCTGCACGTGTGCGACTGCTCGGTGGGGCCTGTGCGCAGCACGGCGGTGGCCGTCGGCGAGCTGACCGCCAAGCTGGCGCGCCGCCTCCTCGAGGCCGCCCCCGCGTCAAATTGGCGGGCGCGGCCCCGCCCGGACCAGGGCGCATGAGCGGCGTGATTTGCGACACCGCGCGGGGCACGCTCGCGCATGTGGTCGGTGGCCAGGACGTGCGCCTCCGCGAGGTGTTTCTGGAAAACGCAGACTGGCACTCGACCACGTGGATTGCGCGCGATGGCACGGCGCTGCAGCGCTACTACAACCCGTGGACGGGCGGGTGGCGCTTCGCAGACACCCCCAAGGCCTTTAGCGAGCGGCGCGACGGCGAGCTGGTCGTAAACGTCGGCAGCGGCGATGGGGCGCAGTGTATGCGCGTGCTACGGGCCATCGCCATTGCCTGGGTGCGCGTCCCGCCCCGCCTGGCCTGGCAGGCCTACCGCGTGGGCATCGCGGTGGGCGACGCCAGCGGCGGCGCGCCGCGACACGCGAGTGGCGCCCGGTGGCTGGGACGCGGCGAGGCGGCGACCCGGCCCATCCCAATGGGCGTGGCGGTGGAGTTGTTCGACTCGGCGCCTGCGAGCCAAGGGGCCGAGCGCTGGGCCCCGGTGCAGGTCACGCGCCGCTGGGGGGAGCTCCCTCGCGACGCGACGCAGACGCTGCACGTCGCGCGCCTGCAACTCTCATCGCACGGCCGGCTGCGCATGCCCGCCGAGGAGGGTATCGCTGGCCAGGCGGGCGCGGCGCCAGCCCGCACCCACGAGGCACCAGAAGGCCCGGCCGATGCCGAGCCCGCGGCGGCGCATGGGGCCGGGGCCGAGCCCGGGGCCGAGCCCGGGGCCGAGCCTGGGGCCGAGCCCGGGGCTGAGCGGGACGCGATCCGGCGCCAACAGGATCAGGCAAGGAGCGTCGCGTCGAGCTAAAGATGCGGTTCGAGACGTGCGTCACGCACAGCGACGCCGAGTTTGCGGCGGTCCGCGCGGCGCTGCGCATGCCGGGCGACTGTATAGCCGGCTTCGACTGGGGTGCGCTGGCTGCTGGCGGCGGCAAGGGTTAAACCGAGGCGGGTTGGGGGGGGGTGGGTTCGGGTTTGGGGGTGGGTTCGGGTTCGGGGTAAGGGGTACCCGAACCCCCCTTGGGTAGTCGCCGGGGACCGGGGAGCCCCCACCCCCCACCGGTATTTTGCACAGGTGAAGGAAATTCCCCTGAGTCCTCTCTCCTCTCGTTTCTCCTTTCGGTACACTAGCCCTTTGGTATCACTAGCGGTGAGGCAGTCCTTACTTTAACCGTAGAAGCTAGATCGCTTTAACGGTAGAAGTAAGTTGCGCGTCGCTCGCGCTGTTCTTTGAGCTGCCGCCATCTAGCTGCGATCTTTCTCGTCGACATCGTCGACCATGGA
>Ga0209390_10007065_pt1 | contig 14595 bp, 8 predicted proteins | sample BON01_FD_187212 | JGI IMG/M metagenome (GOLD analysis project Ga0209390, IMG submission 187212) | Freshwater microbial communities from Lake Bonney liftoff mats and glacier meltwater in Antarctica - BON-01 (SPAdes) (version 2) | ecosystem: Environmental > Aquatic > Freshwater > Ice > Glacier... | reverse complement strand
ACATAAATAAAATATAAATAATAAATAGGACTTTATCCCGTTTGAGTTCTTTAAAAAAAGTTATTATTTTTTGAAAAAATTGAATCAAAAATTTGATTATCAAGAAATATAAACTTTTTCATAACGGATGATTCAAATAACACAATGGCGCAAGTCCATTATATGAAAAAGTTTTTGCATCTATTAATATAAGGTTATCAACGATCTCTCAATTAACACTGGCACAAGTCCATAACATGAAAAAGTTTTTGTATCCCCGAAAGACTACATGTAGTTACGTGTCATATACTTTCGAAGATAACTCAATTTTGATATGAATGTTTATATTTCTTGATAATCAAATTTTTGATTCAATTTTCAAGAAATAATAACTTTTTTAAAGAACTCGAATACAATAGTTCTTTTATTATTATTTATATTTTATTTATGATATATATATATATCATAAATTTCCTAATCTTATAAATGGTTACCTAATAAGACACATCATAATAATACATCATGATAATTTTAAAAAAAAGTAGATTATTTGTGAAATCAACTGTAAACAACTTAATTTATTAAAAAGATAATAAAAAAAAATGAATTTTATATAATCTAATTTACTTTATATAATTTAATAAGTACCGTGCCATTTTTGGCTAAAAACACAATTAACCTAATATTACGTATTTTTATTATATTATATAAAGTTTATAATAGTTTATATAATAATGAAAGTAACAATAACAACTGTCTATGGTATTGTTATAGAATATAATGTTAATAATTTCGATGATTTGATAAATAAATTAAAAAAAAAATGTGAATTATTTTGTTTAATTTATGACGACACTATGGTTTTTAATAGTTTAAAAGATAATATAAATTATCATGATTTAAAAAATAATGATAATTATAATATTGTTTATTTATCAGATGACAGTGACTTAATTATTAGAACAATAAAAGTGACCGTAACAATTACATCTGGAAATAGTACAGAATATAATGTTAATAATTTCGATGATTTAATAAATGAATTAAACAAAACAAAGAGATTTTTTTGTTTAATTCATGGCGAAACTATGGTTTATCATAGTTTAGAAGATAATAAAAATAATCATGACTTAAATGATGCGTATACTATGGTTTATTTATTGTATAATGAAGATTTAATTGTTAGAATACTTGAAATGAAGTGCAATTTTTATTATTTCACAAAAAAATTATTAAAAGATATATCAACGTTATTTAAAAACGAAACAATGTACAACGATCCTATATTTTTAGTATTTTTAGCGAGACATTTATCATTTGATGCTGATTTTCAATTGTTTTCATTTATTAGCGATGATATAAAAAATAATTCAGATGTTATGATGAAACTTGTCTTACAGAAATACTGTCTTTTAGAATATGCATCAGACGAATTAAAAAATAATAGAGAATTTATATTAAAAGTTGTAAAACAAAGGGGAAGTGCTTTAGATCATACATCTGAAGAATTAAAAAATGATAGAGAAATTGTACTAGAGGCCGTGAAACAATATTATGGTGCTTTTGAATATGTACCAGAATATTTAAAAAAGGATAAAGAAATTATATTAGAAGCAGTAAAAAAAAACGGATCTGCTTTAAAATATGCATCAGATGATTTACGAAATGATAAAGATATTGTATTAATATCTATTAACCAATGCGGGCTTTCTTTACAATACGCGTCAGAAGATTTACAAAATAATAAAAAAATTGTATTATACGCTGTAAAAAACGATGGATTAGCTTTAGAACATGCATCTAATAATTTAAAAAATGATAAAGAAATTGTATTAGAAGCAGTAAAACAAAACGGGTATGCTTTAATACATGCATCTAATAATTTAAAAAAAGATAAAGACTGTATTAAAAGTCGTAGATTAGAAATGTATTAAAAGTCGTAGAACAAAAGAGATTGTAAAATAATTGGTCTAAGATAACGAGACTATGATAATTTAAAAAAAAAATAGATTATTTGTTTAATTCATTAAACAACACGATTTAGACTCAATTTAACAGAATTTTATACTATTTAATTTATTAAAAAGATAATAAAAAAATGAATTTTATATACACTAATTTCCTATATATAAATTAATAAGTACCGTGCCATTCGTGGCCAAAACTCAATTAACCTAATATTACATATTTTTATTTTTATATATTTTTTATAATAAAGTTTATAATGGTGAAAGTAACAATAAGACAGTTATCCGGTAATGATGTAAAATATGATGTTAATAATTTTGATGATTTAATAAATGAAATAAAAAAAACAGATAAATTATTTTGTTTAACTTATAGAGACACTAAGGTTTTTCATAGTTTAGAAGATAATAAAAATAATCATGTATTAAAAAATGATGATACTTATACTATGGTTTATTTGGATTATGATAAAGATTTAATTTTTAGAATAAAAAAAATGAAAAATATGGGTAATACTTTCATAAGAAACATATTAAATGAGATATTTACATTTAAAAATACATTATTATATGATGATCCTATATTTTTTTTATTTCTGGCAAGTAATTTATCAATTTTTGATGGTGTTCAATCTTATTCATTAATTAGCGATGAACTAAAAAATAATTCAGATTTTATGATAAAACTTACGAAAATACACTATTCTTATTTAAAATATGCATCCAAAGATTTAACAAATGATAAAAATTTTATAGTAGATGCTGTAAAACAAAATATATGCGCTTTAAGATATGCTTCCGACGATTTAAAAAATGATACAAAATTTGTATTAGACGCTGTAAAAAAAAATGGATTTGCTTTAGAATATGCATCCAATAATTTAAAAAATGATAAAGAAATTGTATTAGAAGCAGTAAAACAAACCGGGTATGCTTTACGAGACGCGTCTGAAGAATTAAAAAATGATAAAGAAATTGTATTAGAAGCCGTAAAACAAAGGGGGGTTACTTTACAATATGCATCCGAAAATTTAAAAAACAATAAAGAAATTGTGCTAGAAGCTATAAAACAAAATGGAGTTGCATTAGAATATGCATCAGATAATTTAAAAAATGATAAAGAAATTGTATCAAAAGCTGTAAAACAAGAAGGATATGCTTTAAAGTATGCGCACGAAGATTTTCAAAAAGATAAAGAAATTGTCTTAGAAGCTATAAAAACAAATATTAACGCTTTACAGTACGCATCATATAATTTACTAAAAGATAAAGAATTTATATCAGACACTTTAAAAAAAGATGTATTTGCTTTAAAATATGCATCTAGTGATTTACGAAATGATAAAAAAATTGTATTAAAAGCCGTTAAACGATACGGCTTTGTTTTAGAATATGTGTCAAAAAATTTACGAAATGATAAAGAAATAGTATTAGAAGCTGTAAAACAAAATGGAATTGCTTTATATCATGCATCTAATGATTTACAAAATGATAGAGAAATTGTTCTCGAAGCTATAAAACAAGACAAACGTTCTTTTAAATATGCGTCAGAGATTTTAAAAAATGATAAAGAAATTATGTTAAAAGTTGGAATAAGTAAAAAACTTATAAATAGGCGTCAGAGATTTTAAAAAACGATAAAGAAATTATGTTAAAAGTTAGAATAAGAAAAAACTTTAAAATAATTATCTAAATAAAAAATAATAATAATATCACAATATATACAATAAAAAATAATAATTTTAAAAAAAAGTAAATATATTGTTTGTTTAATGAATTAAACAACACAATTTAGACTTAATTTAACAGAATTTTATACTATTTAATTTATTAAAAAGATAATAAAAAAATGAATTTTATATACACTAATTTACTTTATATAATTTAATATGTACCGTAGCCATTTTTGACCAAAACTCGATTAATCCAATATTAAATATTTTTATTTTATTCTATAAAGTACAACTATGGAAGTGACTGTAATAATTGTATCTGGAAATACTTTAGAATATGATGTTAATAATTTTGATGATTTAATAAATGAATTAAACAAAATAGGTGAATTATTTTGTTTAACATATGGCGACACTAAGGTTTTTCATAGTTTAGAAGATAATAACAATAATCATGAATTAAAAGATACGTACACTATTGCTTATTTAGATTATGATAAAGACTTAATTTTTAGAATAAAAGAAATGAAAAATATGGGTAATACTTTCACAAGAAACGTATTAAATGATATATCTACATTATTTAAAAATATGATATTATACGAAGATCCTATATTTTTGTTATTTCTGGCAAGTAATTTATCAAGTAATGATGATTCTCGATGTTTTTCATTAATTAGCAATAAAACAAAAAATAATTCAGAGATTATGCTGAAACTTATAAAAATAAAATATTCTATTTTAGAATACGCGTCCGAAGATTTAAAAAAGAATAGAGAAATTGTATTAGAAGCCGTAAAACACAATGGTCTTATTTTAAAATATATATCAGTGGATTTACAAAATAATAGAGAAATCGTATTAGAAGCTGTAAAAAAAAACAGCAGTGCTTTAGGATATGCATCCGATAATTTAAAAAATGATAATGAAATTGTATTAGAAGCTGTAAAAAAATATGGACGTGCTTTAGAATATGCGTCCGATAATTTAAAAAATAATAGAGAAATTGTATCGGGAGCTGTAAAAGAAAATGGAGTTGCTTTAACCTATGCATCCAATAATTTAAAAAATAATAGAGAAATTGTATTGGAAGCTGTAAAAGAATGTGGACGTGCTTTAGCATATGCATCCAAAGAATTAAAATATGATAGAGAAATAGTATTAGAAGCAGTAAAAAGAACCGGATGTGCTTTAGGTTATTCATCCAAAAATTTAAGAAATGATAACAAACTTGTATTAGAAGCTGTAAAACAAGATGGACGTGCTTTAGAACATGTATCAGAAAATTTAAAAAATAATAGAGAAATTGTATTAGAAGCTGTAAAAAAAGATGGATGTGTTTTAAAGTATGCGTCAGAAGAATTAAAAAATGATAAAATAATTATATTAGAAGCCGTAAAACAAAATGGATATGCTTTAAATTATGCATCCAAAGAATTAAAAAATGATAAAATAATTATATTAGAAGCCGTAAAACAAAATGGATATACTTTAGAATCTATGTCAGAAGATTTAAAAAATAATAGAGATATTGTATTAGAAGCAGTAAAACGACATGGACGTTCTTTACATGATGCTTCAGAAAATTTAAAAAATAATAAGAGTATTGTGCTAAAAGCAGTAAATCAAAATGGACATGCTTTAAGGTATGCATCAAAACATTTAAAAAATAATAAAGAAATTATATTAGAAGCTATAAAACAAACTGGATATGCTTTAGAACACGCATCTGAAGATTTAAAAAATGATAAAGATATTGTATTAGAAGCTGTAAAACAAAATGGACATGCTTTAAATTATGCATACAAAGATTTAAAAAATGATAAAGAAATTGTATTGGAAGCTGTAAAACAAAATGGACGTGCTTTAGAATATGCATCATATAATTTAAAAAATGATAGAGAAATTGTATTAGAAGCTGTAAAACAAAACGGACATGCTTTAAATTATGCATCGGAAAAATTAAAAAATGATAGAGAAATTGTATTAGAAGCTGTAAAACAAAACGGACATGCTTTAGCATATGCATCTGAAGATTTAAGAAATGATAAAGATATTGTTTCAGAAGCCGTAAAACAAAAAAGATTTTAATATATATATAAGAAGAATTAAAAAATGATAAAGCTTTTATATCAGAAGCCATAAAACAAAAAAGACTAAAATACTTGAACTAAATAAAAAATAATAATAATATCACTAGCTAAAATAGAAAATAGTAAATAATCATTGAAAATAATTATAGAATAAAACATAATATAATAATACAAAACTATAATATTTAAAAAAGTAAATTATTTGTTTAATGAATTAAACAACACAATTTAAATTTAACAGAATTTTATACTATTTAATTTATTAAAAAGACAATAAAAAAAAATGAATTTTATATACACTGATTTACTTTATATATTTTTATAAATACCGTAGCCATTTTTGACCAAAACTCGATTAATCCAATATTACATATTTTTTTATTTTATTCTATAAAGTACAACTATGAAAGTGACCGTAACACTTTTATCTAGTAATGCATTAGAATATAATGTTGATACGTTTGATGATTTAATATATGAATTAAACGAACTAGATAAATTATTTTTGTTAACTTATGGTACCGTTAAGGTTTTTCATAGTTTAGAAGATAATAAAAATACTCATGAATTAAAAGATAATGATACTTATAATATGGTTTATTTATTATATGATAAAGATTTAATTTGTAGAATAAAAGAAATGAAGTATGGTATGCATACTATTATAAATACTGTTGTAAATGATATATCTAGATTATTTACACATGAAGAATTATATGATGATCCTATATTTTTATTATTTTTAGCAAGTAATGTACCAATTCATAGTGAATTTCGATGTTTTTCATTTATTAGCGATGATATAAAAAATAATTTAGATTTTATGAGGAAACTTACAAACATACGCTATTCTTATTTAGAATATGCATCCGAAGATTTAAGAAATGATAAAGAATTTGTATTAGACATTGTAAGACAGAATGGAAATGCTTTAAAATACGCATCCGAAGATTTAAGAAACGATAAAGAATTTGTATTAGAAGCGGTAAAACAAGATTGGTTTGCTTTAGATTATGCATCCGAAGATTTAAGAAACGATAAAGATATTGTATTAGAAGCAGTAAAACAAGAAGGAAAATCTTTAATGGATGCATCGAAAAATTTACAAAATGATAGAGAAATTGTATTAGAAGCTGTAAAACAAAATGGACTTGCTTTACAATATTCATCTGAAGATTTACAAAATAATAAAGAAATTGTATTAGAAGCTGTAAAACAAAATGGAAATGCTTTAAAATATGTATCATGGGATTTAGTAAATAATAGAGAAATTGTATTAGAAGCTGTAAAACAAGATGGAAATATTTTAAGAATTTTATTAGAAGAATTAAAAAAAGATAAAGAAATTGTATTAGAAGCTGTAAAACAAGACGGAAATGCTTTAAAATATGCATCAAATAATTTAATAAATAATAGAGAAATTGTATTAGATGCTGTAAAACAAAATGGTTCTACTTTAGAATATGCATCCGAAGAATTAAGAAATAATAAAGAAATTGTATTAGAAGCTGTAAAACAAAATGGACATGCTTTAAAATACGCATCCAAAGAATTAAAAAAGGATAGAGAAATTGTATTAGAAGCTGTAAAACAAAATGGATCTGTATTAAAGTATTTACCCCCAGGGTTAAAAAATGATAAAAAAATTGTGCTAGAAGCTGTGAAACAAAATGGATCTGTATTAAAGTATTTACCCTCAGGGTTAAAAAATGATAAAAAAATTGTGCTAGAAGCTGTGAAACAAAACGGAGATTCTTTGCAACACTCATCTGAAAATTTAAAAAAGGATAGAGAAATTGTATTAGAAGCTGTAAAACAAAACGGACGTGCTTTAGAATATGCATCATACGATTTAAAAAATGATAGAGAAATCGTATTAGAAGCAGTAAAACAAAATGGGCATGCTTTACATTATGTATTCGAGAATTTAAAAAACGATAAAGAAATTGTTCTATATGCAGTAAAAGAAAATGCACATTCTTTACAATCTGCATCCGAAGATTTAAGAAACGATAGAGATATTGTATTAGAGGCTGTAAAACAAAATTGGAGTGTTTTAAAATTTGCGTCTAAAGATTTACAAAAAGATAAAGAAATTATTTTAGCAGCCTTAGAACAAAAAAAGGCCGAAATAGAATATTGGAATTCTTTATAATATGTACCTAAAGATTTATAAAAAAATAAAGAAATTATTCTAGAAACCATAGAACAAAAAAAAAGCTTAAAAATATTCGGAATATATTTAATAAAAATAATATTCAATTGTTAATAATATTTATATGATAAAAATAACATAATAATAGAAAAATGATAATTATATAAATAAGTAAATTATTTGTTTAATGAATTAAACAACACAATTTAGACTTACTTTAACAGAATTTTATACTATTTAATTTATTAAAAAGATAATAAAAAAATGAATTTTATATTCACTAATTTCCCATATATAAATTAATAAGTACCGTGCCATTACTGGCCAAAACTTGATTAATCCAATATTAAATATTTTTATTTTATTCTATAAAGTTTATAATGACGACTATGAAAGTGACTGTAACAATTATGTCTGGTAATAGTGTAGAATATAATGTTAATAATTTTGATGATTTGATAAATGAATTAAACAAAATAGGTAAATTATTTTGTTTAACTTATGGCACCGTTAAGGTTTTTCATAGTTTAGAAGATAATAAAAATACTCATGAATTAAAAGATAATGATACTTATAATATGGTTTATTTATTATATGATAAAGATTTAATTTTTAGAATAATTGACATAAATCATAACGGTTATAATGTCAGAAGAAAACTATTAAATGATATATCTACATTATTTAAAAAAACAATATTATACGAAGATCCTATATTTTTGTTATTTTTGGCAAGTAAGTTATCAAGTATTAATGATTCTCGTATTGATGATTCTCTATGTTTTTCATTAATTAGTAATGAAATAAAAAATAATTCAGAGATTATGTTGAAACTTATAAAAATAAAATATTCTATTTTAGAATATGCATCCGATGATTTAAAAAAGAATAGAGAAAGTATGTTAGAAGCTGTAAAACACAATGGTCTTATTTTAAAATATGTATCAGTAGATTTACAAAATGATAGAGAAATTGTATTAGAAGCTGTCAAAAAAGACGGATGTGCTTTAAATTATGCGTCAGAGCAATTAAAAAATGATATAAAAATTGTGGAAATAGCTATAATAGAAAAAGGATATTCTTTAGAATATGCGTCTGATAATTTAAAAAATAATAGAGAAATCGTATTAGAAGCTGTAAAACAAAACAGCTGTGCTTTAAGATATGCATCCAATAATTTAAAAAATGATAAAGAAATTGTATTAGAAGCTGTAACAAAATATGGACGTGCTTTATCATATGCGTCCGATAATTTAAAAAATAATAGAAAAATTGTATTGGAAGCTGTAAAACACACCGGAGCTGCTTTAAACTATGCATCAAATAATTTAAAAAATAATAGAAAAATTGTATTGGAAGCTGTAAAAAAATGTGGGCGTGCTTTAGAATACGCATCCAATAATTTACGAAATGATAGAAAAATTGTATTGGAAGCTGTAAAACAATACGGAAGTGCTTTAGATAATGCATCAAAAGATTTACAAAATGATAGAGAAATTGTATTGGAAGCCATAAAACAAGACGGGTATGTTTTAGAAACTTTATCAGAAGAATTAAAAAATGATAGAGAAATTGTATTAGAAGCTGTAAAACAAAACGGTATTGCTTTATACTATGCGTCCAATAATTTAAAAAATAATAGAGAAATTGTATTAGAAGCTTTAAAAGAAACCGGACTTGCTTTACACGATGCATCCGATAATTTAAAAAATGATAGAGATATTTTATTAAAAGCTGTAAAACAACGCGGAATGAATTTATATTATGCATCCGAAGATTTAGGAAATGATAGAGAAATTGTATTAGAAGCTGTAAAAAGAAATAGTTTTGCTTTAAAATACGCATCCAAAGAATTAAGAAAAGATAGAGAAATTGTATTAGATGCTGTAAAACAAAATGGTTCTACTTTAAAATATGCATCCAAAGAATTACAAAATAATAGAGAAATTGTATTAGAAGCCGTAAAAAGAAATGGTTCTGCTTTAAAATATGCATCCAAAGAATTAAAAAATAATAAAGAAATTGTATTAGAAGCGGTAAAACAAAACGGACATGCTTTAGCATATGCATCTGAAGATTTAAGAAATGATAAAGATATTGTATCAGAAGCCGTAAAACAAAAAAGAATAATAATATCACAACATATACAATAAAAACGATAGTTTTTAAAAAAAAGTAGATTATTATTTGTTTAATGGATTAAACAACATAAATTAGACTCTACTGTAATAGATTTTTATACTGTTTAATTTATTAAAAAGATGATAAAAAAAATGATTTATTTATACATTAAAAATTGCTATATATAAAATAATAAGTACCGTGCCAGTATTGGCCAAAACTTCATTAACATACACTTAAATATCATTAGTTTATTTTATACGGTTTTTATAATAAAGTTTATAATGATGGACGTAACAATAATACAGTTATCTGGTAATGATGTAAAATATAATGTTAATAATTTTCATGATTTAATACATAAAATAAAAGAAACAGGGAAAATATTTAGTTTAATATATGATAAAACTGAAGTTTTCCATTGTTTGAACAATATTGAAATTAATCATGAATTAGAAAATGAGTATAATGTTATTTATTTTTTATATGATAAAGAATTTATATTAAATTCTGTAAAACAGAATGGATTTATATTAGAATATTTGTCAGTTGATTTACAAAATGATAAAGAAATAGTATTAGAAGCTGTAAAACAAAATGGACTTGCTTTAGAATATGCATCAGATTATTTAAAAGATGATAGAGAAATAGTATTAAAAGCTGTAAAACAAAATGGACTTGCTTTAGAATATGTATCTAAACATTTAAAAAATGTTAGAGGAATTGTATTAGAAGCTGTAAAACAAAACAGAAGTGCTTTATCATACGCATCATATGATTTACGAAATGATAGAGGAATTATATTAGAAGCCGTAAAACAAAACAGACGCGCTTTACGATACGCATCAGAAGATTTATGAAATAATAAAGAATTTTTAGACGTTCTTGAAAGTTATAAAAATGAAAAAGACTAGGATAATCGGTATACATTAATAAAAAATAATAATAATATTGTAATAGATACACAATAGATATGATAGACTGTGATAATTATATAAAATAGATTATTTTTTTAATCAGTTATACAACACTAATTAGAAGCAATTTAACAGATTTTTTATATTATTTAATTTATTAAAAAGATAATAAAAAAAAATGAATTTTGTATACACTAATTTCCTATATATAAATTAATAAGTACCGTGCCATTCGTGGCCAAAACTTGATTAATCCAATATTACATATTATTATTTTATTCTATCCTGTTTTTATAATAAAGTTTATAACGACAATTATGAAAGTAACAATAACACAGTTATCTGGTAATGTTGTAGAATATAACGTTAATAGTATTAATGACTTAATAAATAAAATAAAAGAAACAGGTGAATTATTTTGTTTAATATATGGTGATATTGACATTTTTCATAGTTTAAAAAAAATTACACATAATCATAAATTAAAAGATGGTTATGAGTATAATATTGTTTATTTGCCATATAATAAAGACTTAATTCGTAAAATAAAAGAAATGAAAAACAGTGATGATACTAGTACAAGCACTTTAATAAATGATATATCTACTTTATTTACTGTTGAAAAAATATTATGTGACGATCCTATATTTTTATTATTTCTAGCAAATCATTTAACAATTGGTGTTAATAATAGATTTTATTCATTAATTGGTAATGAAATAAAAAATAATTCAGATGTTATGACGAAACTTATTAAAATAGATTATTCTTATTTAGAATATGTATCCGAAGAATTAAAAAATAATAGTGAAATTGTACTAGAAGCCGTAAAACAAGATGGATGTTCTTTAATATATGCATCAAATAATTTAAAAAATAATAAAAAAATTGTATTAGAAGCTGTAAAAAAAAACCGCCATTCTTTAAGATATACTCATGCTTTAGATTATGCATCCGAAGAATTAAAAAATGATAAAGAAATTGTATTAGAAGCTGTAAAAAAAAGGGGGGATGCTTTAGAATATGCATCCAATAATTTAAAAAATGATAAAGAAATTGTATTAGAAGCTGTAAAACAATATGGAAATTCTTTAAAATATGCATCAGCTAATTTACGAAATGATAAAGAATTAGTATTAGAAGCTGTAAAAAAAGATGGATATGCTTTATTATACGCGTCCGATAATTTAAGAAACGATAGAGAAATTGTAGTAGAAGCAATAAAAACAGATCCATGTGTCTTACGATATGTAGAAGAAGATTTACAAAATAATAAAAAATTTATATTAGATATCTTAAAATACGATGGACACCTTTTACGATATGTATTGGAATATTTAAAAAATGATAAAGAAATTGCACTAGAAGCTGTAAAACAACATGGATTTGCTTTATTTTGGGTATCCAAAGATTTAAAAAATGATAAGAAGATTGTGCTAGAAGCTGTAAAACAAAATAGAGATGCTTTACGATACGCGTCCAAAGATTTAAGAATGGATAAAGAAATTTTATTGGAATCTTTAAACTATAATAGATATGGTTTAACATATACATAGGAAAAAATAAAAAAAATGATAAAGAAATTATGCTAGAAGTTTTACAATAGATCAGTTTAAAATTACTAAATAATACCACTATAGATACAATAGAAAATAATAATCAATTGTTAAAAATATTTACGTGATGAAATGCAACATAATAATAGAAAATGATAATTTTTAGAAATAAGTAGATTATTTGTTTAATGAATTAAACAACACAATTTAGACTCAATTTAACAGAATTTTATATTATTTAATTTATTAAAAAGATAATAAAAAAATGAATTTTATATACACTGATTTACTTTATATAATTTAATATGTACCGTAGCCATTTTTGACCAAAACTCGATTAATCCAATATTAAATATTTTTATTTTATTCTATATAGTACTACTATGACAGTGACCGTAACATTTTTATCTAGTAATACTTTAGAATATAATGTTAATACTTTTAATGATTTAATAAATGAATTAAACAAAATAGGTAAAATATATTGTTTAACTTATGGCAACACTAAGGTTTTTCATAGTTTAGAAGATAATAACAATAATCATGAATTAAAAGATACGTACGCTATTGCTTATTTAGATTATGATATAAAATTAATTCGTAGAATAAAAGCAATGAAAAATAGTATATATACTATTATAAGCGATGTAATAAATGATATATCTGAATTATTTAAAGATAATAAATTATATGATGATACTATATTTTTATTATATCTAGCAAGTAATTTACCACTTAATAATCAATTTGGATGTTATGTATTATATGGTGATGAATTTCGATGTTATTCATTAATTAGCGATGAACTAAAAAATAATTCAGATTTTATGATGAAACTTACGAAAATACACTATTCTTATTTAGAATATGTATCCGAAGATTTAAAAAATGATATAGATATTGTATCAGAAGCTATAAGACAGAATGGATGTTCTTTACAGTACGCATCAAGAGAATTAAAAAATAATAAAAATATTGTATTAGAAGCTGTAAAAAAAGATGGATATGCTTTGCAATATGCATCAAATCATTTAAAAAATGATAAAGAAATTGTACTAGAAGCTGTACAACAAACTGCAAATGCTTTACGATATGCATCCGAAGATTTAAAAAATGATGAAGAATTTTTATTAAAATCGATAAAACGGGGTGCGGGTTCGTTATATTATATATCACAAGATTTACAAAATAATAAAAAATTTATATTAAAGGCAGTAAAACAAAATGGAGAAGCGTTATCAGTTGTGTCAGTGGATTTAAGAAACGATAGAGAAATTGTACTAGAAGCTGTACAACAAACGGGAAATGCTTTACGATATGCATCCGAAGATTTAAAAAAGGATAAAGAAATTGTATTAGAAGCCGTAAAACTAAATCGATATGCTTTATTGCATGTATCTAAAGAATTATATAACGATAGAAAATTTATAGTAGAAGCTGTAAAACAAAATGGATACATTTTAGAAAATCTGCCAGATCATTTAAAAAACGATAAAGAAATTGTATTAGAAGCTTTAACCCAATACAAACATGCTTTACAAGATGTGTCAAAGCATTTAAGAAACGATAAAGATATTTTATTAAAAGCTGTAAAACAAGATGGATTTAATTTACATTACGCGTCAAAATATTTAAAAAACGATAGAGATATTATATTGGAAGCTGTAAAACAAGATGGGCTTACTTTATTTTACGCATCATATGAGCTACAAAATGATAGAGAAATTGTATTGGCTGCTGTAAAAGAAAATGGACGTGCTTTAGAATATGCATCATACGATTTAAAAAATAATAGAGAAATCGTATTAGAAGCTGTAAAACAAAATGGACAGTCTTTAGAATATGCGTCTGAAGATTTACAAAAGGATAAAGAAATTATTCTAAAAGCTGTAAAATAATTGATTTAAATTACAGTCGATTTCACAAAAAGTTTATAAATTCAAAAAATTGGTCAATACTATAAAATGTCTATATATACTAGATTTAAAATTTTATTTTATTAAAATTAAATTTTTATTTCATGGTATTTTACATTATATATTTATAGTATTTTATTGTATATTATTGTATATTTTATAGTATTTATTTATCGATATTTATAAATAATATTCATCGAATGGTTAAAATATTTTAT
>Ga0209390_10007063_pt1 | contig 14597 bp, 15 predicted proteins | sample BON01_FD_187212 | JGI IMG/M metagenome (GOLD analysis project Ga0209390, IMG submission 187212) | Freshwater microbial communities from Lake Bonney liftoff mats and glacier meltwater in Antarctica - BON-01 (SPAdes) (version 2) | ecosystem: Environmental > Aquatic > Freshwater > Ice > Glacier... | reverse complement strand
CCATTCGCTGATGTCACAGTAGCCGCCGACTTTGGACCAGACTTCTGCAGCTGACTTGTTGATAGCAACGTCCAATTCCAGGCGGTAGTAATCCGGTTGAGAACTCTGCACGGCATTCGCCCGCCGACCCGCGCTCCCCCTCGCTAGATTTTATCACGTTTCAACTTTGAGGCGCCGCCGTGCGCTTTCTGCCACCCGTGCGGTGGTTTGTATCGGACTATCCGAGGTGTGATCAAATTAACCAATTTACTTTGCTGCTGCTGGCGGCGAGCTTCATCGCATCGGCGGCAATCGCTGACGAAGAGAAACCGTTAGAAGAAATTATCGTGAGTGCGGCGCCACTCGATCGTTCCGCCGATGATTTAACACAATCGGCTATCGTATTAACCAAGGAAGACTTGCTGCTGAAGGCAGAGGCATCGATTGGTGAAACCTTGGCCAATGAGCTTGGCGTCAGCTCAACATACTTCGGACCGTTCGCTGGCCGCCCAGTGATTCGCGGCCAGGCCGGGCCGCGGGTCAGCGTCCTGGAGGGCGGAATCAGCGCACTGGATATTTCCGATCTGAGTCCGGATCACGCGGTATCCATCGAGCCGCTGTTCGCCGATCGCATCGAGGTTCTGCGCGGTCCGGCGACGTTGCTCTATGGCAGCAGCGCCTGCGGCGGCGTGGTGAACGTGATTGACAATCGTATTCCTGAGTCGCTAACAGACAACGTGATCAGTGGCGCTTTGGAATTGCGCGGCAACACAGCCGCCGAAGAACGCACGGCGCTCAGTCGCCTGGACGGCAGCACCGGTCGCGTTGCCTGGCACTTGGATGCCGTTAGCCGTCAGACCGATGATATCGATATCCCCGACTTCGCCACCGCTGACCCGAGCGTGCGGCCGGTTGACGAAGAGCGCGGTACGGTGCTGAATAGTTCCGGGGAATCCATAGGCTACGCCGGGGGTATCTCGGTGGTAGGCGACAAAGGTTTCATTGGCGTGTCGCTGAGCGCTTATGAGAACGACTATGGTCTGCCCGGGCCGGAGGAAGAGGAGTTCGGTGCGGCGAGCGAGCCGAACGGTGCAGAACACGCGGTGCGAAACGCCGGTCAGGCAGTCAGAAACGGCATTGCCTATTTCGGTGAAGACCGCCAATCGATGGGTCTTTTCCCCGGTAAGTCATTGCTCGCTAATATGATGGTGCCGGGTTCAGCTGACATAAAGACACTGCAGCGCATTGATCATATACGAGAGAGAGATGATGGCGCCAAGCTCGTCGAGAAGCTCTCGATCCGTTGCGAAAACCTGGCTCAGGACATTCGCCAACTCAGTGGCGGCAATCAACAAAAGGCGCTGATTGCACGTTGGCTGCATCGTGATTCTGACATTCTGTTGCTCGACGAGCCGACGCGAGGCGTTGACGTTGGCACAAAGAACGCGATTTATGATCTGCTCATCAGTTTGAGACAAAAGGGCAAGACGATCATCATGGCCTCAAGCGAGATTGATGAACTAACAACAGTGTGTGATCGCATACTCGTGTTGTCCGATCGCAAACTCGTCAGATCGTTCGAAAGGAACGATTTTTCGGAACAGGATATTCTTGCCGCTGCGTTTAGTGAGTTCACGGCATCCATTGAAAATCAATCAACATCAGACAGCAGGGTCGCGTCACCTCAACGATGAATATTTGGCAATCAATCAGACGACACGCAGAAGACAATTTTATTCTTGCATCACTGATCTTACTGATTCTGTTTTTTGGCTTTTCATCAGACAACTTTTTCTCAGTGATCACGCTGACGACGATACTCAATCAGTTGCCGGCACTGACTTTCGTAACAGTCGGAATGACGCTGGTCCTGATCGTCGCCGGCATCGATTTGTCAGTTGGCTCTGTAATGGGGTTCTGTGCTTCAGTCGTCGGCGTTGCTGTCGTCGCTTGGGGTCTACCGTTGTGGATGGCTTGCCTCATGGGACTGGGTACCGGTCTCATCTGCTGGGCGGTTAATGGTCTACTCGTCGCCTATTTCTCGCTGCCATCGTTCATTGTGACGTTGGGCATGCTGGAGATGGCGCGTGGACTTGCTTATTTGACGACAGGTTCGCAAACCGTGTACATCGGCTCTCAGATTCAGTCACTGGCATTGCCGCTGCCCGGCATTGGCGTATCAGCTGCATTGATTTCTGCCATTGTCTTGGTGATTACAGCGCAGTTCGTATTGACGAGGACCGTGCTGGGTCGCTACCTGGTTGCGATTGGCACCAATGAACAAACGGCCCGTATGTCAGGGATTGATCCGCGACCGTATCGTCTGATGGTGCTCGCGGTCTCGGGCGCACTAGCTGGAATCGCCGGAATATTTAACGCGGCCTACCTGGGGTCTGCAGATCCCAATGCCGGAATAGGGCTGGAGCTATCCGCTATTGCAGTTGCCGTTATTGGCGGAACCAGCCTGATGGGTGGTCGTGGTTCAATCATAGGCGCCTTCGCCGGCGTATTGATAATCGCAGTGTTGCAAAACGGGCTGGCGCAAATTGGCGTATCCGAACCGACTAAACGATTGATTACAGGTGCTGTGATCATCATCGCCGTTCTGATTGACCGCTGGCGGGCAAAATACGTATCAGCCTCCTGAAACAGACTCACTTTGCTGTTACCGAATGGGGCGCGGTAGGATATCGGGGTGGTGGTAGGGCGCATGACCCTTCGTCTTCCCTGAGTAGGGTCTGAGATCGTGAGTGCGCAATTACTCAACACCGGCAGCCAACTCCGATAAAGTAACAAAACTCTATAAACTCTATAAGGAAACGACCATGCGCTTACGACAACTTCTAACCGGCCTGATTGCCCTGACGGCATCTTGCTGCGCTATCGCTCAACCGGATTACTACCGCCTGGAATTGGACGTTGCTATCAACAAGTCAGCTGCAGAAGTCTGGTCCAAAGTCGGCGGCTACTGTGACATCAGCGAATGGCTGAGCCTGGATTGCGAGATCACGCGAGGCGACGGTGGGATTGGCACCGTTCGCGTTCTGAATGGAACCATTGTGGAGCCGATGGTTGCCCAAACCGAATTGTCCTACGGGTATACCCAGCCCGTGACCGAGGGTGAGTACTACAAGCTTTATCATGGATTTATGGAAGCAAGGCCGGTCAGCGAAACCACGTCCAAATTGATCTACACCGTGATGTGAGACACGTCCCAATCCAGCGAAGAGGAGATCAATGCCGCCATTGAACGTCGACGCAGTCTTTTTACAACAGGGTTGGCGAAAATGAAGGAAATCGCCGAGGCGCAATAAATCTTTGCGGGTTTTCCGAGCCCAACCCTCTCATGGGAAGGTCGTAACGGAAAGAAGCATCTAAAAAAGCGACCGGGGGATAAAATAAAGTTGGCGTTGTTCGGCGAATAGTGATAAAAGGCTTTTTCAAGTGGGATCAATATTATTAATGCGTTACCTAGTCGCTGGGTAGATGTTAGCGCTAACATAGATGGATCCGCGCTTAAACATTAACTCAAAACACAGAAACCAACCATAATGAAAACTACATCTAGAAATAGTTACTTATTGTTAGCATTGGCCATCGCTTCTGTATCAGCTTATGCAGAAACGTCAATTAGCGCCGGTGAAGACCACACATGCATACTAAAATCAGATGGTAAGGCTTATTGCTGGGGAGACAATTCAGTCGGCCAGTTGGGAAACGGTTCTACTGAATCCAGTATGACTCCCGTTGCGGTTTCTGGAGGTCTTAACTTCGAGTCAATTAGTGTTGGTTGGGATCATACCTGTGGTGTCACAGATGCCAATGACGCTTATTGTTGGGGACGGGGTCGATATGGAAGACTCGGAAATGGTTCTTCTGAAAACAGCATGATTCCAACAGCTGTATCCGGTGGCTTGTCTTTTGAATCAGTCAATTCCGGGTTAGCTCATACGTGTGGAATAACGACTGATGGAGACGCTTTCTGCTGGGGAAGAGGAGAAGATGGAATTCTTGGACAAAATTCAGTCGCGAGCTCACCGGTACCTGTACCCGTTTCTGGTGGACTTACTTTCGGCTCAATAAATGCCGGATCCGCAACAACCTGTGGCATAGCAACAAATGGGGATGCATATTGCTGGGGAGCAAGTGATTTTGGCAACTTGTTAGGACAGGGAAAGGACGAACGTGACAGAAAAATCGCTCCTGGTCTTGTGGCAGGTAAGTTTCATTTTAAACCAAACTCAGTAAGCGTTGGCCTTGATCATGTTTGTGCTATAAGTACGGCGGATAAGGCGGTCTGCTGGGGGCGCGGCAGATATGGCAAATTAGGTATTGGTTCTGCAGATGCTTTAGGAGTCATTGAAAACTTGATGACACCAAGAGAAGTAAAAGGGAATATATCTTTTGCTCAACTTGCTACCGGGGTCTTTCAAACCTGTGGAATTGCAACTAATGGTGAGGCGTATTGTTGGGGAAGAAATGGATCCGGGCAATTGGGCGATGGGACAACAACAATGCGAGTTGAACCTACCGCTGTATCGGCTAATTTGAAATTCAAGGATATAGCTATTGGTAGTGATCATGCATGTGGAATTTCTTCAAATGATGAAGTTTACTGTTGGGGAAATGGCAACGCAGGTAAACTTGGAACACATTCAGCTGATAACAAACTAACTCCTACTAAGGTTACGGTGAATTAAAATATTATGATGATTCATAAAACACTAAAAATCGTTCTGGTTGGACTACTGTTAGCAGTTAGTGCCAATTCATATGCACAACGCTTGCAGCAGAATCAGGAACAGTTCCAGGTTCTTTTGTTTACGAAATCTCTGGACTATCAGCACCTTGCAGTTCCGAGTGGCGTACAGATGTTCAAAGAGTTAAGCCAGGATAATCACTTTGGCCTCACTTGGACCGAACAATCTGACTTCTTTGACGATCAAGAACAACTGAATAGTATGGATGTAATTGTATTTATGAATACATCCGGAGATATTCTAAATGATAGTCAAAGAAGGGCACTGCAAGATTATATTCATCAGGGAGGAAATTTTGTGGCGATACACTCAGCATCATTCACAATGATGGAATGGCCATGGTATGTAAAACTGGTTGGTGGTGTGTGGAACCGTCATCCAAATCCAGGCATCTGGACGGCAATTCTTAACAATGAAAATCCGAATCATCCATCAACCGCCCATTTACCAAAGAAAAGTGTAGTTACTGAAGAGTGGTACAACTACTTAGAACTATCAGACAATATTGAAGTTGTTTTGACTGTCGATGAAACCACCTTTCCCGGGGGGAAAATGCCGGGCTACCATCCAATGGCTTGGTATCAGGAAGATTTTGAAGGTGGAAGATCTTTTCATACAGGTTTGGGACATCCAGAAGGAATTTATGATCTGCCTTGGTTCAGACAACATATCTTGGGTGCAGTGTGGTGGGCTGCAACCGGCGGAAAAGCTTTCGAATAATTAACATTGCCGGATGCACCGCGACCAACTGGCCCTGCAAGTGGGTCGACAATTCCGTCAGTTGCAGACCATGCTTTTCCAGGGTACCCAGGACCTCGTCGCAATAGGTCTTGCTCCCAGCTGCTTTCTCGAGGTCGAACAAGCGGGCGTCCCAGCTCGGCATCTGCACGCCGACGAATCCGAGGCTCGCCGCCCATTCGGCGATACTATCCAGCGAATTAAAAGGTGCTTCATCGGCCGCGAACTGCGCGAGAAAAATGGCCGCTCCCTTAATTGTTCTCATTGCTGTGTCGTCCTAAGTTTTTGAACCCATATGCAATGTCCAAAGCGGCTCGACCGCGTCGAAATTGTGCTGCAGCGAATAGTTGATGTCTTTCGAATAGTCGCGCTCGATAAAGCCGTGTTTGACCCCCGCGGTATCGAGATATTCGAATATTGATGCAAACGGGACGTCGCCGTCACCGATATCCGCCTCGTTGCCGCAGGCATCAAAGTCCTTGATATGCAACATCGGGAATCGTCCCGGCCACGCTTTGAAATAGGCCACTGAATCAGCGTTGGCCGCACGTGCCCAGGCGAGATCGAGTTCGAACTGCACCAGTGACGGATCCGTTTCAGCCAACAACAGGTCAAACGGCAGCGTGCCTTCGGTTTTTTCGAATTCAAACTGATGGTTGTGATACGCAAACTGTATGCCGGCACCCTTGCACAGTTCACCCCAGCGGTTGAAGTTTTCTGCATGCTCGCGATAGTGATCAAGACTTCGCAAATCGGTGTCCAACCCAGGTACTACGACGAACTGATGTCCCATCGCTGTTGCTTGCTCCAGCACCTTCTCGGGGCTCTCGATGAATGCGCTGTAAGGCAGGTGCGCTGACGGCGCCTGCAGACCGACGGCACTCAGCATCGCTTTGAGATCTGCCGGGCTGTGGTTAAAATAACCAGCAAATTCGACTTCCCGATAGCCCTTGCTTGCAATCAGTTCCAGCGTCGCGGCGACGTCGGCAGCCATGAGATCGCGGACCGAATACAACTGAATTCCCAACGGTGCGGTTCTGGTCATTTCCGTCGCCCCTGTCTCAGCCGTTCGAGAGCAACCGGCGGCCATCGCCGCGGCGGCCAGTAAAAAACTGCGTCTATCCATAGTTCCAATCCTTCGTTTTTTGCAGAACGATTTCACGGGAATATTAGTACAACTACACTCCACTTCGGCGGCGCGTCTGCTTAATCGCGACTCGCAATTCGCTTCTGCAACAGGTCTTCCAGCTTGATTTGGTCGGCGATGAATCCACGGATTCCTTCTGCGAGCTTCTCGGTGGCCATCGCGCTGGCATTCAGCTGCAGTCGAAAATCGGCTTCATCTGCAAAATCACAGTCGACGAAGTCCAGTGTCTGTTTTGGCTCGAGTACGCGCCGCAGTTCACCATTGTCGTCCTCAAGTTCCTGCAGGAAGTTTGGGGCGATCGTCAGTCGATCGCAACCAGCCAACGCCTCAATTTCTCCAACGTTCCGGAAGCTCGCGCCCATGACAATCGTCGTGAAACCTCGGGTCTTGAAGAGCTGGTAGATATTGCGAACGGACAGCACACCCGGATCTTCGTTTGGCGCGTAACTGTCTACGCCTTCTGCCTTTTTGTACCAATCAAGAATCCGGCCCACAAAAGGCGAAATCAGAAATGCGCCTGCTTTGGCGGCTGCGACGGCCTGAATATCGCAGAATACCAATGTCAGATTGCAGTTAATCCCCTCGCTCTCGAGTTGACGTGCTGCTTCGATGCCCTCCCAAGTCGACGCCAGCTTGATCAGCACGCGCTCGCGGCCGATGCCTTTCGAATCGTAAAAATCGATAAGTTTCTGCGCCCGGACAACGGAGGCTTCGCGATCGAAAGACAGTCGCGCATCAACTTCAGTTGATATTCGGCCCGGGACAATCTTCAGTATCTCGCATCCAATTGCAACAGCATAGCGATCAGCGAGTTCATCAATCAGATCTTTATCGGCGACGTTATCGGCCTTGACCGCTGCGACAGTATCGTCAATGAGATCCGAATACTGTGGCAACGCTGCGGCTTTCAGCAACAATGACGGATTTGTCGTCGCGTCGACCGGTTTGTATTTCGCGATGGCTTCAATGTCGCCCGTATCGGCAACAACATCGGTCATTTGTCGCAGTTGCTCTAGTTTGTTCATTTATTCAGTCCCCAAGGATCAAACGCGTTCATGATAGTCGCCTTTTCATTCGCTGGCAGGTCCAGCATCGGTGGTCGAACATGACCGCCAACCTGTCCGAGTAGTAGCTCCTGCCAGTACTTGCCGAACGCCTGTGGCTTGTCGGCGGGCCTGGATCGTGTCATCGCCTCGCGCAACGGGTTGAGGCTATCGCGCACCCGCCGCGCTCCCGCAACGTAACTACGAGATCATCACGGTTCGTGTGAATTGCGCATAGTTTTCCCACCGTGAAGGCTTCTCAGGCATTTGATCAACTGTTGCCTGCACTTGGCCGTTAACGTCTGTTACACGCGACACCAGCGAGTGCTCACCAGGCGTCGCATCACGCCAATCAAAATTGAACAGTGTGTCGAGAAAATGAATACCGCCCGGGGTCACCGGCGGCGCGCTATAGTCCTCAGGCATATCCGTGAAGGGCACCAGTACTTCGCCCTGTACCAGCGCGAGCTTCGACCAGAACGGCATGCCGGCTATCGCTGCAATTCCTCCCAGTGCGAGCCCCTTTTTCAGTACTTCACAACGATCTGTTTGCCGCTCATCAGACATAGTATTTCATTCCCTCAATCGTTTTTTTGAATTATTCTGCCGGAGTTTGGATTACGCCTGTATCAGAAGCCGGCAGGCTCGGATTTGACCGCGCTCAGTTCAGCAAGCCAAAAATGTGACTGAATTTGACGATGAGTTCACCGGTCGGCGGTGCGCCAGCGAAACGCTCATCGACCTCGTTGTAAACCAGGTACAGCCCGGAGTTGGCATTTCGCAGCCACGAGAATCGAATATTGGTACCGATGGTGTCGGCGTTGTCGTTGTACTGGACGAGTGCCTGGAGCTGAACGCTGGGAGTGAACGAGTAGGACAATCGCAGTCGTGCCAGATTTGCAGTGAAATCGCCGTTCGGCACAGGCAGGTCAAATTTGTTGTAGATCAACTCGAGCTCTGAACGAAACGTCTCGCCGATTCGATACATAATCGACGGCTGTAGCGACACGCGGTCGCCGCCGAACTTTCCGCCGACTGTGGTGCGCAACCTAAAGCTGAACGGTTTCGACCGGTTCGTAAAGTAAACGATCTGACCTTCGGCATGGTCGTACGTCCCGGGCTGCACGGTGACGCCGTCGACGATCTCGAAGGCATCGATAACGCCGTCTTTCGTGAAGTTCATGCCGGTGTGCAATTCGGTTCCGCTGCGAAATTCCCAGTGATTGTCGATGTGCAGGAAGCCGCTCTCATGGAAGCCATCGGATTTCCAATGGCTGGTGTAGGATATGTGCGGTCGCATCTCGAGCAAGCCCCAGAGGTTGTTAGGGCGAACGCGGCGAAGCAGGAGGACGCGGGCTTTACGGTAATTGGTTCGAGACAAGAAGCCGACCTCGGGATTGAAGTCTTCGCCGACTTCGGTATAGCTCAGGCTATTCGACCAGGTCGACGAATCGTAATCGGCGCTTACAGAATAGGCATTGTCGTCGCCATTGAGTCCGGGCGTATCAGACTTTGCCGCCCAGCCCTTAAGTAATAAATAATCGCCAATTCCCCAGGTGCCATCCACTGCGTAGCTACGATTATAATCATCGTTTTCTGGCGTCAGGAACGATCCATCGCCATCGCGTCCCACGTAGATGGCGCCGATTGATGAGCGGTTGGGCAGTTCCTGGCTGAATCGGGCAACGGTAAAACGGTTTGCCGGTGCAATGCCGTCGATGGCCTCAGTGTTCATCAACAGCAGGCCGAGGTTACTTCTTTCACCAACTTTACCGGACAGCCGTGCGCCACCCTCGACCGGGATGACCGAGCCCCCGTCGCTGATCCCGATACGACGACTGAAAAAGAGTTCAACCTCGTTGTCATCGCCAACGCCGAACTGCCCGGCGTTCTCGAGGAAGAACGATCGCTTTTCCGGAAAGAACAAGGCAAATCGGTCGAGATTCAGTTGCAGCTCATCCGCCTCGACCTGTGCGAAGTCGGTGTTGTAGGTCAGGTCCAGTGTAAGGCTCGGCGTGATGGAGTATTTGATGTCGACGCCGACATCGGAGTCCGTCTCGGTGCCGCTCACGGCGCCTCCGCGTCGTGCACTACTCAGCACGTAAGGCGTTACCTGCAAGTTACGTTGTCCGGGTGGCTCGATGCCTTTGAGCGTGCCGGCGTCGGACACACGTTGTAGATTTCGGTTTCTGTCCAGCGGTGCCCAGAAGGCGATCTCATTGTTGCGGCGAATGTTGCGCTGGAAGTTGATGCCCCAATCCTGCACGTCGCCGGACCCGTAACGCAGTGTGCTGAACGGAATCTCAAACTCGGCGCTCCAGCCATAGTCGCCGATTTTCGATTTAACGGTCCACGAGCTGTCCCAGTTCAGGTTAAAGGCACCGCCGCCCGATCCGAAATCGCCGCTGCCTTCCTTGGTGACTTGTGCGTCGTATTCGATGCTGGCGGCATTCGTGCCAAACATGAATCCGTTTTGCCGGTCGAGCAGCCCGTCGATGATAACGAGAAACGCATCCGTGTCGTCGAGGCTCGAATCGCGCCGGCTGTCAGTGACGATGATGCCGGACGGATTGTCGTCATGTGCGACGACACCGATGTATAAGGCCGTGTCAGAGTAGCCGACGAACACCTCTGTTTTTTGCGACGCCGGCTGCCCATCATTCGGTTGCACCTGTCGGAATCCGGTCGCCGGTACCACACCCGCCCAGGCATCGTCACCAATGACATCGCCATCGATAAGCGGAGCGCTGGCAAGCGGCTGAGCATTGACCTCGGGCGTCGCAGCGAAGGCTGCGTTCGCAAGGATCGGCAGAAACACTAGAAAAATTAGTCTCCAGTTTGTTGATCCTGACATCGATTACCTTCCTAACGTTAACGTTACACCGAAGCGGTCTTCACCCGCGGCCCCGACGGTTTGCGCATGGTATGACAGGGCTCGCTGTTGCCATCAGCGCCCGCCGGGCTGAAAATTTATTGTTACGCCTGCGTGCACATTGCGATCGGGTGCCGGTCCGCGAAAAGCTTGCCGGAATAGGACGTCTCCAGCGCTATGGCAAGCCCTGACCGCGTCTTGTAATTCAATCCCAGGTAGCCGAAGTGTTCGGGCAGGCCCGGCAGCTCATTGCCCGCAAAGTCATTGCCGTTGTTGTCAGTAAACTGGTCGTAAGTAAAGTCAGACCAGGTGTACGACGCATCGATGCTAAATCCGCTGTCATGCCGCCAGGACACGGCCGTTTCGATGCCGCGCCGGTCGTTGCTGCTTCTTCGGTGGTCATTGCGCTTGCTCCAAACTGCTAGTACAGATAAATCGCGGAGAACTGAATCCGGTTGAGTAGGCCATCGTTACCGCTTTCATCTTTGCGTCGACCCCAAATATACTCAGCGCCGAGGCTCATGCGTTGGATTGGTGACCAGACTAGATTGGCGTGTGCACTTTGGTAGGACTCCGGCACGTCGAATCCGCTAATCGCGGTATCATTATCTGCATCAGAGAACGACGCGCCTAAAGAGGAGTACAGGTTGTCATTCCACACATGGCGGTAGGCTGCTAGAACGCCGTACTGTGTGGTGAGATTGATCTCGCCGTTTGCGTCCAGCGTGCCAACGTTGAAGCTGTTCATGCCCATGTAACGACCCAGCCCGTCGCCGTAGTTGATCTGCCAACGGATATCGTCCTCGTCACCGATCATGAACTTCCCGGCCAACGCAATTGCGCTACCAAATGCGGAATCGTCGAATCCAGCCATATCGATCTTGAGCTCGCGCAGCAAACCCGCCACACTAATCCTGCCCCAATTCCCAGTCCAGTCTCGCCGCACAATCACATCCGGAAACGCGCTATCGTCGGCATCGATCAGGGGACCGCCCCCGAACGGCGTGAGGGTCGTTTCGGGGTTTTCCAATGCGAAGAGCCAACTTCCATTTTCGGTGGGTAGCGTGTAGCGAATTTGCGGCTGGCGAGCATTTGCGACGCCGACCGGACCCAGATCATCCAAATAATCCGGCACCGAGGCGGTATCTCCAAAGCTGCTCCAGGTCTGCCCCACGGTCCAGCGGCCCGCACTAATGAATGCGTGTCGCAAACGAGGCGAGTACGCGTTTACGGTGCGTTCATTTCCTTGCAGGCTCGCCATAAAATCAAACTCAAAATAGGTGCTGATGTCGCCTCGGACGGTCGGAGTTATTGACCGCAGCCAGAATCGGGATTCCTTTGCGTGCAAATTGAGGCTCGGATCGCTGGGATCACCTGACGTCCTGATTGAAGCAGGAATGAAAAAGTCCTCACCGATTCCGCGTGTCGGAGCTTTACTGTAGTCGCTCAGTATCGCGTCCAATTTCACAAACCCGCCAACCCTAATTGTGGTTTCCTCATAGGTTGATGGATGATATTGGGGATGCGCCACTGCATCCTCAACTTGCTCCACCACCTCCGCTTGCTCCACGCGCGAACACGTTGCGTCAGACGCGCAAGCCTGTTGCTCAAGCAGGGCCTTGAGTTCCAAAACCGTTTCCTCGAGCTCGCGAATTCGTGCCTCATGTGTTGCCTCTTCACCAGCGGCGTAAGCAGGGCTAGCGGCAATCAGGTTCGCGCTAAGTACGGCCGTTATCGCCACCTGGTTTGTGAACTTCATTTAGCTTTGCCCCATTGTTCCATTCGTGGTTTGTGAACTTCATTTAGCTTTGCCCCATTGTTCCATTCGTGGTTGCTGATCTTCATCCTTCAACCAAGAATTCGCATCCACTCGCACCCGTGAAGTAACGTGGTCAACCTTGACCGGGTTGATCTCACCGGGCAGGAGCCAGCTGCCGGTTGCACAGCGGTAACCATCGGTTGCCGGGACGCCGCATAGATTTCGCTCATGTTTTCGATTCAGAACAGCCGTCCGCTGCCGGTCAGCGGATTGCTTGCTTCGCCGGCGAAGAAACCCTCAACAAAATGCGACTCAAAGCCCTGCAGTGGCTCGCCGCCATTGGCAGCAATCGGATCGTCCAGCCACACCGATGCGCCGCTACCCCAAATTTCACTGAGTTCTGACAGCAGTTAAAATTTCTAAGCTTTTGGCGAGTTTTAGCCGTTACCGCCGTCCAATATCCGGGCTGCGGACAGGCTGAGCCTTTCCCCATTCCTCCTGGTCGACCTTTCGAACCTTTTGGGTAAAGGCAAAGGCCCCATTTTTATTGCCGACCACAAAATCGGGCAGCCCATCTCCATTGAGGTCTCCGCTTACCAGTTGCCGTCCGATGCCCGCCTGGTCGTCGATTAGGTGAGGAACGAATTCCACCTGGCCATCATCCTGGCGCGTGAGCCGGAAATAATAGATCACCGGGTCCTGTCGGGACCCTTCGTCGCCGAAGTCGTGAGCCCGGTAGGTCTTTCCGGTCAAAATGTCCTTCAGGCCGTCGCCATCGATGTCGACAAGCTCTACTGCGTGAAGCTGGGAGAATTGAACCCCATAAGGGTTGTCGGTATTTTCTTCCTGCTTACTCATAATAATATGTTCTTTAAAGGTGATCTTCTCTCCGGAGTCACCGAACTGACGGACCTGTTCAAACCAGCTCAGGCCCCAACCGTGAGCGTCCATGCTGGTGATAACGTCGTTGAGTCCGTCACCATTGACGTCATAGACATACATATTGCCTCCCCCAGTGAGACAACAGAACTCGGGGTTCGTCTTCCTATTAACGAATTGAAAGGGGTGATACTCCCAATCCTGGCCGAATTCCAGGGAGGCCGGTTGTCGCATCCATCCATCCCCGGTTAGGTAGTCTTTGCGTCCGTCGCCGTCGATATCCCCAATTCCCATGCCGTGGGTATAGTGATGAATTTCCTCTTCGTGGGTCGATATAGGGTGAAAGATCCAGGGAAGCGTCGGAGCTACAGGGTGCGGCGACAAATAACCGTAATGTTTGCCATAGGCCGTCAACAGTTCAGGCACCCCATCGCCGGTAAGGTCTTTAAAATCAGGTGCTTCGTTTTTAACAGCGTCTGTGACAAAGTGCTTCTTCCAATGGACCGGCTCGTCCGGGGCCTTACCACCAAAAGGCTTGCCCGGGTTCTCGTACCAGTAAGCTTCGGTATTCGGAAGTCCCACCGTCAGGATATCAGTCCAGCCATCCCCATTGATGTCGTAGGGGAATGAAAAGAAATTGTCTAGCGAGTAATACGAAAAATCATTTGCGTGCCGCCTCGTCGGCCCCACCGCTGGATAGAATTCGTGACGAAAACCTTCCCTTCGATCGAAGTTGGGCCCCAAGAATATGTTCGGTCCACTGACGATATCCGGATGACCATCCTGGTTAAAGTCACCTATCGCGGCGCCTTCAGACCAATATATGGGGGTCAATTCCTGTTTTTGAAATTCACGAATAACAAAGTCGTCGGCCTGAGCAACGACCGTTAAGCATAAGTAGGTGAATATCAATACTGCGACCTGCTGAATTCTGTTCATCTCAGTCCCTCATTCCGGTCATCCCGGCTTTGCACTTTGGTGTGATCTTGCATGGACACTCCCCCTTGGATCCCTGAATGTTAACGCTACCATCTGCAGACGCACCTTTCCCTATGCATTAACATTAATTTGGGTGCCAGATAGCTATATTATTATTATTAGTCGAACAACGCCACCCTTTTTCATGCCCCGCAGGAGCTGGTTCATCAACGATCTCCGCTATAGCCTGATCGTGTGCGGAAGCTTCTAGCCAGGGCTAGCGCGCTGTCGCAGTTAATCTTGCAAGGTAGCCGGCGGCGCCGTTTGTTTTGGTGTCGCAGTGCGGGGGTAATCATCCCATTTTTAACTAACCGCTAAAGTAGAAGTCATGCTGTCGTCAGCATTTGTTTCGGTGGGAAGCCACCATTAGCCTTGTTAGGCCGTTCATTATTGTAGAACCAAAGCCACTGCGTAGAATAGTCCTGAACTTCCTCAATCGAGC
>Ga0209390_10007061_pt1 | contig 14613 bp, 15 predicted proteins | sample BON01_FD_187212 | JGI IMG/M metagenome (GOLD analysis project Ga0209390, IMG submission 187212) | Freshwater microbial communities from Lake Bonney liftoff mats and glacier meltwater in Antarctica - BON-01 (SPAdes) (version 2) | ecosystem: Environmental > Aquatic > Freshwater > Ice > Glacier... | reverse complement strand
AGAAACGTTCAGCCTGCAATTGAAGGAGCCCAAGCCCGCGACCCCTCCCCCTGCTGCAGGAGGAAAGAAGAAGAAGGCGAAGAAGGTGGGCGATGCCCCCGCGGCCACCGCAGCCAAGACTGAGTAAATAGGACGATAGAGAAGCTGCAGTGAGTCGAGGAAGGGGTTGGAAAAGCACACACGAAATAGAAAAGGGAGAGAGCAGGTGTGCTTAGGGTTGGTAGGATTTTTATTGCATGTTTTTGGGAAGGAAGGTATGTGGCATAGGAAAAGGAAGGAAGGCAAGGCAGCAAGCAGGGAAGAGGGGGGAGGGTCTAAAAAAATGAAAAAACAACAAAACATCGACTTTTCAAAACATCGACTTTTCTGCGGGAACCTTAGCTAAGAGGTGTGGTAGGTCAGGTGGAATTGGCAGAAACAACAACATATTAAAACAAAACGAAGGGAGAGTTGCGGGGGGGTGGGGAGTTTTCGTTGCGTTTTCTTGCCTTCTCCATGCCCTGCTGGTACCTCATTGTACATTGTACACAGCCAACCAACAAACCCACGCGGCCTTACACAGCACAGGCAGCACGCCGAGCACGACGTGGAGGCTGCCGTCATGGAAGGGATGCGGCAACGCCACGTTCAGACGACAAACGACGAGGCAGAAGCGGCAGCGTCATCACCGTCATCATCATCAGCAGCAGCAGCGGTGCATGAGCCTTCCTCGTCCGCAGCAGCAGCAGCGGCCAACGAGGAAGAGGCCCTGCGGGCAAAGGCCCTGGGGGTCGAGGCGCTGCAACGGGGAGACTACGAACGTGCTGTTCGGCTGCTAGGCATCAGCAATCGCCTTTCTCCCAACAACCCCGATACCAGAGGCCTTCTGAATTCATCCCTCGCAGGCCAAGCCCGAATGGACAGTGGACGTGAATCAGCGCATCGCACCGCTGCGGCGGCCGCTCCCCCATGGTCAGAGCATCAAGCTTTTGGTCGGTTTATGATCAAGGTGGATGCTACGATGGATTGGGTGTGGCAGTACTTGCCCTCGTCAGTACAAGGCGCTGTTACACGGTACATTCATCCGTCCACTCGCAAGCCTTTAGCGTACGTTTCCATCCTGATTTTGTCTGCTGCTTTGTACAGGTTTGTGCTGCGTGGCCCGCCGCTGGCGTTTGGGCGGTTACCTGGCGATATTTATTATAATTCAGGGAATGTCGTGGTGTCGGCGCCGTTATTGTCCTGCTTCTTGGCCTCGGTGGCTTTTAGTTTCCTTTTTCAACAACAGGCTCCCCGGTGACGGTGCTGATGGCGGGGATGATGGGCATGGAAGGAAAGAAGGGTGGGAGAAAATGGAGGGTGGACGAGCGAGAGGCTCGGAGAGATTGTAAGACCTACTCAATAGACAGATGTAAATATAAACATAAGCGGAGACGTCAAGAAAAGCCGACGCTTAAAACGAAACAAGAACAAAGCGACACACAGGAAACAACTGCCAAATGCATGTAAAAGTTATCTTGCACGTCTTTCTGTTGTTATAATTCTTGCTGCTGCTGCTGCTGCTGCTCTGTGTGAAGGTGATTTGGTTTCTCAATATGCAACTTTTTCTTTCTTCTTCTTTTGCCTCGTCTCGTCTTCTCGTCCCGTTATTATTAATAGTCAAACCCGTCGTTGTCGCGTTCGGTGCCGCTTCCCCTTTCCTTCCCTTGTCTTCGTTGTCGTCCTTAGCATTGATCCCACATTTTCTACTCCTTCTCTTTCTCCGGGATGGTTCTTGTTTCTCATGTCGGCCCTTAATTTTCAAAGTCGTTCTTTTCTTGTTGTTGTTCGAACACAGAGACTCCCACACACATACTCATACACGCACGCACACCACACACATGCACGGGGCACAATTTAGGAAATGCTCTTGCTTCTTCTCTTTTGCTTGTCTGGCACACGGATGGCGCGCGCACACAGACAATCTCTTCCTCTTTCTTTTCCCATTTCCCTGGCTTGCAATGGCTTCTTCTCCCTTCCCTCCCTTATAAACCCCCGCGGCGGCACCTCTCGTCACACGTCTCAGTCTCCTTTATTGTCTTCCCCGATCGATTTAGGCAGACGGAGTTCCTGCAAACCGTTCCATGCGCGCCTTTTTCCTGTTCAGAATCATCAGAGAGGATGGAGGGACGAAAATGAGTTGACCTTCTCTAAGTAAGAATTACTCAAAAGCCCCAGAATTTTAGAATCAAGCACCATCTTTTCTCCTTTTTATTCCTTCTCACTCCTCCTCCTCTCCCCACCAAAACCCCCACAAAATACTTACTTGGCATCCTCCTCCACCTTGGCCGGATCCGCAAACCGCTTCGCCCGCTCCGCCTTCTTCTCCTCCTCCAGCTTCGGGTCAGCAATCCCAAATCTCGCCGCTCGCGCCCGTCGTCGCGCCTCCTCCTCAGCATCCAATACAGGCACTCCCTCCAACGGCCCTGCCTTCGCAGCAGCCTTGACAGGCGATGCAGCTTTGCCAGCAACACCTGCCCCACCACCGCCAGCAGGTGCAGCAGCAGCAGTAGCGGGCTTGACAAGACCAAATCGCTCGGCACGCGCCTTCTTCTTCTCTTCCTCCGAAATGGGGATACCGAATCGTTCCGCACGCCGCCTCTTCTTCTCTTCCTCGGTCTCACAAGTCTCGGCTTCCGTCGCGGAAGCGCCCTCTTCAGCAGCGGGCGCGGGCGCAACCGGAGCAGGAGAAGGGACCACGGGCGCCGAGGTCACAGCAGGCGCCATGCGCGTGGAAGATTGAGCGACTGGCTTAGGCGAAGCTGCTGCGGGCTTGCTGGCCGACGAGGGTGGCGGTACTTGGACCGGCGCGGGTGACGGTGGAGGGGGTGAGGTGGGCATGGGGGCGGGAGGGGGGGGCACGCCGACCTCGTCTTCCTCGTCGATGGCATCGAGCATTTCCTTGTCGATTGCATTCTGGAGGCGTTCCTGCAGCTCATCCTTCTTGCCCTTGGTGTCCATGCCGCGTTTGCCCAGCTCGTCACGGAGCTGGTCCACCTTGAGTTTCTTGAGGTCGAGGTCCATGGTTGCTTACGAAGAAGAACCTTAGCGGGGGAGGCAAATTGATGCCGCTGGCGTGGGTGGCTTGAGGGCTAAAGCTGTCGTCCCTGTTCAGAGTACGGGTAGAGAGGAGTGTGTGGGTGTGAGCTTTGCGTGTCTTATGGCAGTGTGGTGTGGTGTGGCCTGGTCTTTCCTCCTTCTTGCTTCCTGCTAGTGTAGTGGCTGGGGCATGCATCGTGGTATTGCAATAGGGCGGGGAAGAGGAGGGGGGTGGCTACTCGAGTCTACATTTGTCCACCATTACTCACAACCAACCATGCCAACCCGCACAACAACACCACAGGGACGGCCTATAGACTGTCGTAAGGTGGCGTCCAGCGGGCCTGGCATAAGTGCTGTCGCAGTTTCTCAAGGCAGCAACGTCTCGAGTCGGTTGCCATCTCCCTCTCCTGCTGCCATGCCTAATCCAGCACCTACACCCCGACAATGACGACGAGGACAGCCACGACCAGCAGGGGCATGCTCCTTCCTTGCGTGCTTCTCCTTTTCCACGTCCTGGTCCCTGTCTCGGGTTTCTTCCGCCCGCCCATTCCCTTCTCAACGTCCTCCTTGACGCAGCAACAGCAGCAGCAGCAGCAGCAGCAGCAGCAGGGCTCGAGAAATGTGGGGGTTGCGGTGGCTGCCAAGAGACGACCAGCCAAGAAGGATGGTAGTAATGAGGATGGTGACGACAGTGTAGCAGGCCCTGTGGTGCTGATTCCGGTAACTGCAAAGAGGAAGCAAAAGGCCAAGATGACTGATGCCGAGGACGAGGAGAAGGAGGAAGAGGGCAACGCAATCAAAGCCGGCGTCCCCGTCTCCGAGGGCCAAGACACCGCCTGGGAGGATTTCATTGAAGTATTCGACCCCGAAGCAGAAGCAGCTCCTTCCCTCCCGTCCTCCTCCTCCTCCTCCTCCAATTCCTCCTCCTCCACCTCGTCCACGTCCCGCTACTACATGAACAAAGCCGTCCCCTACTACTTCCTCCGCGACGAGCTGGGGATCAACGAAAATAAAATGCTGCGCATTTCCTTGGATAACCCACAGGTCCTCGCCTTGAGCGTCGAACGGAGCCTCCGTCCTAAGGTCGCTTGGCTTCGCTCGGCCCTTCGGTTGACACAAGCCGAGGCCGCTACATTGGTAGGGGGGAGTCCTGGGGTGCTTTTACTTAGTATAGAAGATAATCTCGCGCCGAAACTCTCGTGGTTACAGGATGATTTAGGCCTTGGGATAGAAGAAAGACGCAAGCTGGTAATGCGTTGCCCGCGGGTACTTACCGCTTCCACGGGCTCCTTGCTAATGAAGCTCGCCTTCCTCAAAGACGACGTCGGCATGTCCCGCGCCGAGGTCCAAAGAGCCCTCCGCTCCATGCCCTCCCTCCTCGTCCTCTCCCTCGACACCCTAGTCGACAAAGCCGAATATCTCACCACTGAATTCGGGATCACCTTACAAGACGTCGGTTCCCTCCTCACCCGCGCCCCGGCCCTCTTCTTCCAATCCCTCGATACCGGTCTCAAACCCAAAGCCCGCTTCCTCCGTCGCGACCTCGGCCTGGACACCGACTCCATGACCTTCCTCCTTCGGCGCATGCCCCGCGCTCTCAACTACAACATCGTCTCCCGCGGCCGACCCCTCCTCCAATACCTCACCCGTGGGCCCCTCAATTTAACCCGTGAAGACGTCGCCCGCATCGTCCTCCGCGCGCCCTCCCTCCTCTCCACCGACATCACCTCCCCCCGGTTCCTCATCCTCCTTCAAACCCTCCAGCAAGCCACCAACCTCCCCCTCGGTCCCGCCCTCGCCTCCCTCCTGCAGCGTTTTCCCATGATTTTATCCTTCACTGCTCCTCGACTGGAAGCCAGCCTAGAGGTGCTCACACAAGACTTAAAATGCACACCAGCAGAAGTAGCATCCATCCTAAACAAACACCCGCAATTACTAGGGTATCGTCCAGTGGCTGTCCGTGAAAAATTAGAGGCATTAAAGGAAATATATCACTTGAGCAAGGTAGAGGAAGGGAGGGAGGCAGTGTTGAAATCCCCGGCGTTGTTATCGTATAGTTTAGAGACTCGGTTGAGACCGCGGTTGGTAAGAGCGGCAGAGGCAGGGGTGGGGTTAGAGAAGGCGGTGTCGTGGTTGCCTTTGACGGAGGAGAAGTTTGAGGGGAGAGTGGTGAGAAGTAGTACCGAGCCTATTTCTTTGGCTGACACGCCTTTGTTGCGGCAGCGGTCCAATGCCAAATTGCGCAAATTGTTGAGGACGAAGCCAATAACGACGGGCGTGGGGATCAGCACCAGCAGCAGCAGCAGCAGTAGTAGCAGTGGTAGTGATAGTAGTAGTAGTAGTAGTAGTAGTAGTAGTAGTAGTAGTAGTAGTAGTAGTAGTAGTAGTAGTAGCAGCAGCAGTAGTGGTATAGCGATAGCGAAGAGCAAGTAAATAAAAATGAAAGAAGAAAAGTGATGTTCACAGAAATAGAGAGAGTGAAGCATCCATACACACGCTGCTCTTTTTCTCTTCACGACATAGAAATAGAGAGAGTGAAGCATCCATACACACGCTGCTCTTTTCCTGTTAACGACATAGAAATAGAGAGAGTGAAGCATCCATACACACGCTGCTCTTTTCCTGTTAACGACATAGAAATAGAGAGAGTGAAGCATCCATACACACGCTGCTCTTTTCCTCTTAAGGACATAGAAATAGAGAGAGTGAAGCATCCATACACACGCTGCTCTTTTTCTCTTCACGACATAGAAATAGAGAGAGTGAAGCATCCATACACACGCTGCTCTTTTCCTGTTAAGGACATAGAAATAGAGAGAGTGAAGCATCCAAAGACACGCTGCTCTTTTCCTGTTAAGGACATAGAAATAGAGAGAGTGAAGCATCCATACACACGCTGCTCTTTTCCTGTTAACGACATAGAAATAGAGAGAGTGAAGCTTCCATACACATGCTGCTCTTTTCCTGTTAACGACACAGAAATAGAGAGAGTGAAGCATCCAAAGACACGCTGCTCTTTTCCTGTTAAGGACATAGAAATAGAGAGAGTGAAGCATCCATACAGACGCTGCTCTTCTCTTGTTAACGAAAGCAGATTATCTCTCATTTGCACCCCACCCTTTGCTCTTTTTATATTCAGGACATTTTGCGTATGTATTTATCTTTCTGCCAAAAATCCATTTAATGTTCAACTTGCCTATTCTACTCTCCTACTGCTACTGCTGCTGCTGCTGCTGCAATTCTACTCCCCCCTCCTCCTAAACTCCCACACCCGCACCACCTGATCATCCCCGGCCGACGCCAATAACCACGGCCTGACCGGGTTCCACCTCACACAATTCACATCCGCCTCGTGCGCCTTCTCCACACGCGCTTCACACACAAAAGTAGGACTATCCAACGCCCAACCCTGCGGCTGCTCGACATCCTCACAAAACACCCGAATTGAATCATCGGCCCCCCCCGCAGCAATAGCCCCACTCTCCCTCGACCAATCCACACTATACACAGTCGCCTTGTTACCCTGCCCCTCCAATTTAGACACGATCCTCCACTTCTCATAATTCCCCTCGCCATTCGCCGCTTTCCATATGATCAAACTCCCGTCATCACTACACGAGACCAACCCATCATCCCTACTCCCTATCGACAGACCCCACACCGTTGAAGTATGCCCCTTTAAAGTAGCAACACACGCCCAATCATCATCCTCCTCCTGCCACACCTTCAGCGTATCATCATAACCAGCCGAAAACAACACATCTTCCCTCGGGTGGAACTTCACAAATTTCACGTCCTGCTCATGGCCATGCAACACACTCAAGCACTCAAAATCATTATCCTGCAAACACTCCCAAATCCACACGCTCTTATCCCTCGAACAAGTAGCCAACAAAGTCCCGCCCCTATTCCACGCCACGCATTTCGCTTCATGCTCGTGCCCTTCCACGGACGCCGCCAACTCCCATTCCATCTCCCCTGCCGCCCGTCCCCCCGACGGTTGCAGCTCCCAAATCACGCACGTCGCATCAAAGCTCACAGCCGCCAATAGCTTTCCACACGGCGACCACTCACAACACCGGACAGTACGTGTCTGCCCGTCCTCCAAAGTGGCCAGAAGCCGCCACTCGGCGTCTACAGTGGGGGGAGCGTTGGCGGCGTCATTGTCGTCCTGCTGCTGCTGCTGCTGCGAGGGCGGAGCTCCCCACACGCGGATCGCCCTGTCCCCTCCGCAAGACGCCAAATACTTGCCGCACGGGCTCCAAGCGACGTGCCAGACCCGGTCCGTGTGTCCTGTCAGGACGGCTAGTTGCTTGAGAGACATTTGCTTGCTTGGGCGTGCTGTGGAAGGAGGGGAGGGAGGGAGGGGTGGGGAGGTCGGCTTCCAATGATGATGGATGGTAGTTTTGCAAAAACCAAAGGCCCGCGTTCTCTCCCGCGCGGCCACTGGCAGATTGACAAGACGGCCCTGTCTGTGTATGTGTGCGTTGTATGGAAATGCGTAAATGCGTGCGTGTTGCTGCAAAGGCGGAGCTCATCGCCAGAACCAAAGTCAGATCTCTTCTGATGATGCCCCCGGCGCCGGGCACGTGTGCCTTTTTGTTTTGTGTACACAACACCACCCTTCCTATTCTCATCATCACCCTTGGCCCCACATGCATGGTCTACAGGTGCTTCCCTTGGAGCTCGGTCCCGCCGTCACAAACGCCGCCGCTCTTTGCGCCGTCTCCCCACTCGCTCCTTCGATTGGAAGCAAGCGGACGACGACACGCACCCCCTTCTTCACGCCCCCGGCCCGACCTTTAGGCAGCAAAGATGTTTAGTGCCGCGCTCCGAATGAAGCCGCTGGCTTGCCGGACGATGGTCCTGGGCCAGCAGCACGTCCAGTGGGCGCCGCGGGCGTTCAAGGTATGTGCTTTGAGATTTGACCCTGATTTGACACCCACGCGCCATCATCCACGGCTGCAGCACAAGCCCGTGCGTGCACAAACCCTTCCCACCACTCCAGTCTCCTGCTGTCAATAGTTGCGTATCAACACAATTCCTCTCTCCTCTTCATTTCCTTCCCCCCCCCCCCACCAACCACCATCATCAAACGCACAGGCCTTCCACTCCAAGCCTCTCGCGCCAAGACAAGCCGTGCGCCGGCGCCTCTCCACCAACTCGAAGACCATCACCACCGTCCCTCCTTCCAAACGCCCGCCTACCACCACCGGCACCATTGCTGCCGCTGCCGGCAAACCAGACAAGTACATGGGCCTCAAAATGATGGGAGGGGTGCTGGGTGCTTCTGGTGCGTTAGGTGGCCTCTTTTACTACTACGCAATGCAAGAAGACGAGGCCCTGAAACGAGCCATGCAAGATCCCTCCGTCGCCCTCGAGCCTCCTCCTCCCGAGTTCGTCCATCCTTACATCGAAAAGCCCTGGTGGTGGCGCATGCTTTTTGCGATCCGCCGGGCGATTTACGTGGCTTATGTCTTCTTGCCCGTGGCGGGGGTAGGTGTACTCTCGGCGTATATTTTCCCTGAGTCTGAGGTTTGGCGGCAGCGGTTTTTGACGGCCTTGATTAGGGCGATGGAGAAGGCGGGGTGTTGTTTTATGAAGTTGGGGCAGTGGATTAGTATGCGTCCTGATATGTTTTCGAGGGATATTGTGAAGACGATGGCGAGTCTGAGGGATGGTGTGCCGGAGCACCCGTTTAAGTTTACTGAGGAATCGATCCGACAGAGTTTCAAGAAGGAGATAAGTGATATTTTTGAGTACTTTGAAGACACGCCTATTGCCTCGGGGACGGTTGCGCAAGTGTACCGTGCGCGGCTGAAGCCTGAGTATGCCATTCATGGGACTATTCAGGATGTGGCTGTCAAGGTCCGTCATCCGAACATTTTGAACGAGACCTTTCTAGATCTCGATTTGATTTTTGGGTTTGTCGATTCGTGTTTCCCCGAGAAGTACTCCATGCCCTGCTCCCAGGACGAGCTTACTCATATCTTGCGGCAGCAACTTGATTTGAAGTGGGAAGCGTACAATTTGTATAAGTTTTCGACTAATTTTAGGCATGAATTGCAGAGTGGCCTGGTTCATTTTCCGCAGGTGAGCAAGGAGTTGTGTTCTGATTCGGTGTTGGTGGAGAGTTGGGTGGAGGGGGCGACGATTGCGACTGTTTTTTCGGATATTGAGGGGGGGGAGGATCATACTTGGAGTAGTAGTAAGACGTTGTCTGATAATTTCTCTGAGGCGGTGATGGCGAAGAAGAAGCAGCTGGCCCGGGTTATTTTTGATATGAATGTCAAGATGTTTTTGAGGGATAATTACGTGCATGGGGATATGCATGCGGGGAACTTGATTGTTTCGATGGAGGATGGACGGGTGACTGTTATTGATGCTGGGCTGATTACTTCGTTGAAGCCTGATGTTGCTAATCCTTTCGGGGACTTTTTGAGGGCTTTGTGTAATTCGGATGTGGACACGATTGTGGATAAGATTTTGGAGTTTAACGTGGGGAAGGTAGCGGTGGATGAGGTGGCGTTTAGGAGGAAGATTGAGGAGATTACGGATCATTTTAAGACGAAGGAGGCGGCGGGGGGCGGGGATGGGGGGGAAAAGGAGACGGGGGTCGACGGGAGTGGGAAGAAGAATGAGGGGAGGTATGCGTTGGGTGATGTGGTGGGTGAGATCTTGTTGAATTTGCAGAAATTTAAGATTGTGTTGAGGGGGGATGTGGCGGCTTCGATTATGACGATTTCGGTGTCGGAAGGGTTGATTTTGCAATTGGACCCGGAATTCGATATGGTTCGGCAGGCGTTGCCTTTCTTTGTGAGGTATAAGGGATGGAGTACCGCGGAGGCGGTGATGCGTGGGGGAGGGTCGAAGACGAAGGCTCAATCTTCTTCTGCCTCGTCAGAGACAGCAGTGGCTGCAGCGACGCCCTCGGCGGTGCCGGCGTAGGAAGGCGGGGTGAAGCAAGAATAAAAGAAAGAGCAAGATTGAGAGCAAGGTCAAGGTGATATGCTGAGGAAAAAGTAAAAATAAGACGAAGCATGCCCCCGCCAACCAAACAATTAAAAAAAAGACACTTGAAATCGACCACTTTCCGCTTTTTGTCTGTGTGCGCGGCGCCGCTGATTGAGTGCGCGCGCGTGCCTGCGGAAACGTCGTCAATTTTAAACAAGATTTGAGCAAGAGAGGAGAGGAAAGGAAACCAAAACGATTTTAAAAGAGCGACCGAGCGTCGGCGTGCCCAAGCAAGCACCACTAGATGAATAGAAACAAGAAGAAAAAGTAGTATAGCCACATACATAAATAGAGACAAAGATGCGCAGACTTTTTGACTTTTGTGTATTTTTTTCCTCCTTCGTTTCCTTGCTTGCTTTCTTTCCTTCCTTCCATCCGCCTTTTTCTCTTCCATAAGCGACTGATACATACAAGGCAATTCCGCTGATTTCTCTCCTGTTGTTCCGCCCCTCCCTCCCTCCCTCCCTCTCTCCCCTCCACCACATTTGATTGATTCTCGTTTTTCTCCATCTCTTCCTCCTTTCTCCTCGCACTTTGTTGCTTTCTCTCTCTTGCTCCACTCCAGGCCACGTGCTCGGATAAAGGGGAAATCACACTCGTTTTCTCCTACCCCAACTGCTGCTGCTGCACACGCTCACTTACTGACTCTCTCTCACTCTCCCCATTACTTCTTCCTTCTTCGCTCTCTCCCCCAAAGTCCACACACATAATATATATCTATATGTTGAAAAGACGCTCCTTCTCCCTCTTTTTCTCTCTCCCACTCGCTTCTAAAATCCTTCGGCTTGTCTCTTTATGTATTTTTTTGTGGGTTTTAATTTTATAATTTGTAGTTCTCGAAAACTGAAACGCAAAATGATGATAACAAAGAAGGAAGGACCTGTCGGAAAAGCCTTTCCGCCCGCCCCTCAGCACTCCTCAATTCTCTCTCTTTCCTCTCTCCTCCACCGTACCAAAGCCGCGGGAAACCGCAAGGGCCCCGAAAAGCCTTTCCGCCCGCCCCTCAGCACTCCTCAATTCTCTCTCTCTCCTCTCTCCTCCACAGTACCAAAGCCGCGGGAAACCGCAAGGGCCCCCGTTTTCTTCCTAATCCATCCCCCCCTTCCTCCCTCCCACCCTTCCGCCGCCACACTTTTTTTGTTCATCATTCATGCTAGGCGCGTACCTTCCCCTCCCTCCCTCCAACCATCCCTCCTTCTCCTTCCGTCTTTTCTACAAACTATTTTTCCTTACAACTACTCAAAGTCAAATTTAGAAGATGAGCGTCGCGGCCACCGTCGCCAAGGAGGCCAACGCCAGCGTCATCGTCACGGAAGCACGCACCGACCACGCCCCAGACAAGTAGTAAGTATCAAGGCAAGCCCCCGGCTCAAGCACCGGCGCATTCGCACAGGGCGTCTTGAAGTCAATCTCCGGGCAGAACTGCTGCAAATCTGTCAGGGAAATAGACCCCACGCTGGTGGAAAGGGTGTCGTTGCTCGTCGCGCACTGGGTGACAAAGTTGAACACCGTCCCCGTGCAGCACCCAATAGGCTTCATCTTGCTACAGAAAGTAGAGGCATCCACAGCGTTGAGCACACCAAAGATATCAGCAAAGCAGTAGTCCTTGGTGATGGGGGACGTCGTGCACAGGTACTCCAAGGCAACCTTGTAGCCATTCACACCCATGTCATTGATAGTCACCTCCGAGTTCTTGGGAGGGATGCACGCCCCATTCTCGCAGGCATACGAGCAAGGGCAAGGCAGGGAGGGAGAGCAGACCGTGCGGCACTTGGTCCCCACGCACTTCTCGCCCGAAGCACACTCGCTGCAGGACTGCTTGAGGATGGAGGCGGAGCAGCCGGCGGCGGACATGGTGGAGAGGGTCTTGTGCAGCACGTCATGGCACTGGTTGGTGCAGATTCGGTGCATGTTGGCCTGAGAGAAATCGTAGCTCGTCTTACAGTTCTCCTGCTTCACCAAGTTCAACACCGTCTGGGCCATGTCGAAGCATTCCCACAGGTGGGGTGCCAAGGAGGCAGCCAAAAAAGCACCACACTCCTCGTCCGTGGCACCCAACCGCCGGCCGTGCCTCAAAATCCCACCGGGGTTGACAGTCTCCAACTCGAAATCGCTGCTCACCAAGCCTTGGTCCAAGGCGTTCTTGGCGCTGGACAGGCCCGAGGGGCTGGTAATGTACTCGGCCAGGCCACGGATGGAGTCGAAGTCGTCCTCGTGAATGTTCAGGGCGGGCTCGAAGGCGGCGCTCAGGCCGAGAAGTGCTAGGGAGAGGACCACCAGGGATGTTTTCCTGAAGATCTGCATGGTTGCTTGTGGGGTGTGTGTGGTGGTGGTGCGGAAGAGTAGGCGGGGACGATAGTCTGTCCGGGCGCTGTGGAGGCGAGCTGGTGAAGTGGCTTGCGGTGGTGCTGGACGGAGGGCGCGGAGCTGCCTATCCCTGTCAGAGTGTGCGGGTGGGTGGAGATGGGTACGGGTGTGTGAGTGTGTGTCTGTGTGTCTGTGCGTGTGGTCGCTAGGTACGACGTGTGTATGAGCGCGGCAGGCAGGCATGTGTCTCGATAGGCAAGCGACGACGCCATTCAGTGCAGCGCGCACCCCTCCGTGCACGCCATGCATGCCAGAGGCAGGCCCACCTGCGAGGCTGCAGTCGAAGGCAGGCCTCGTCCCCAGGTGATGACAGTGCCCGCTCCCCGTGTGCCGTGACCAGGGACACATGCGACAGAGAGGAATGCGTGTCGATGGTGCGCTGGCTCTCCCAGCCAGCCCCGCGGAGTAGATCTTGCAGTCGTCGTCACCCGCTGTGTGCGTCGTCTCTGGCTTCCCACTTGGACACCAACGCATCTGCCGTTGACATGCACGTGGTACAAGCATGCACCCGCGAACAAGAAGGGCACACGCGGGAAAGGAGTAAGAGAGTAAGACACACGAAGGAAGGAGAGGAGCCAAAGGTTACGGTAGTCGTCGTCCCACCGTACGTTGAGCTCTCCTTCTTCTCTCGAGGAACAAGCAAGCAAGGGGAGAAGAATGAGGAGACGCGTTGCACGTTGCCCCTTCTCCAAAGACCAGTGATCATTGGGCTTGGGGTTGGCAAAGGCCTGAACAATGAGGCATGGCAATGGACATGTGTGTGGTTGCTGCAGGTACAAGTGCGTCGTGTGTGTAGGAGTGGTTGGGTACCTACTTCCTGTGTGTGAGAGGCAGACGATCTTTCGTTGACCCAACGTCGCAGCCGTTAGGAATTTGAATGCGAGATTTCAAACGCGACCTCCTCCTCCCTCCTTGCATTCAGGCAAGAGCCCCTAAAGCATAGCAATTCCATGCCGATACGAGTGTATATGTGAGGTTTGCTTAGAACACATGTATTGGTCTTTGATTCTGTTCGTTCTTTGATTTGTTCACGCTCCCCACCCCACCCCAACCACGTGACCGCCCCATGGGTTGCTTATGCATTACGATCTGAATAAAATTGCTTGGGCGCGGGTGGGTTTGTTTCGACTGGGCTGAGAATTACATGCATTTCATTCTTCTGAATCCTCCTGCTGCTACCACTGTTGCTGCTGCTGCTACTGCTGCAACTACCAAAAAACACACACGCCTATGTACTCATTTTGTCATTTCAATCCTACCCAAACAACCCTCCATTCTTCCCTCCCTCATCATCATCATGGTCCTCCTCGTCCTCCTCGTCCAAAAACTTGGACAGAGCAATGATGGAGCCCGTGGACTGCAAGTAATCCACCAAGTCAATGCCACCACCACCACCACCTTTCTCTCCTTTATCCCCTCCTCCCCCCCCCTTGGCAGCAGCGGCACCAGCATCCTTCTTCTTCCCTGCACCTGCACCCTTACCACCAGCAGCAGCACCATCGACGGCCTTGCCACTTCCCGTAGCCTTAGAAGGAGGAGCAGCAGCAGCCGTCTCGCTCTTTACAGACACAGGGGCAACCACCACCTCTTCCCCCCCAGCACTTCCACGATTCCGGCCCCGACGCTTGCTCCCCCCTCCTGCTCCACCTCCACCACCACTCAAGAGCGCTGCCTCTTCTTGCGCGGCTGCTGGTGCTGATCCCGCCGAGGAAGAGGAGGAGGACGAGGAAGCGGGGGAGGGCTTGCTATTGGCTCCACCATTAACAGCCCCAGGCGCCTTGCGCAACATGCCACCGCCACCGCTTGTCGTCGTCGTCGTCGTCGTCAACCCGACCCCTCCCTCTTCCTCCCCCTCCTCCTCCACTCCCAGTCTTCTGCCTCGACCGCGCTTCCCTCCCCCTCCCCCCATATCAGCACCCACCCCTCCCGCTGCTGCTGCTGCAGCCGCCGCGGTCGCCTTGAGCTTAGCTGCCTTCCCTCCTCCTTCTCCTCCTCCTCCTCCTCCTGCTTTTAGTGGCGCTGCTGCTGCTGTTGCTGCTGCTGCTGAGGGTGGGATTGGTGGTAGTTGTCGTGCTGGTGGTACTGCTGCTCTTCTTGGTGAGTCTTCCTCGCCTTCCGAAGAGGAGGACGAATCATCCTCATTCCTCGCAGAGGACCCCGACCCGTCGTCCC
>Ga0209390_10007057_pt1 | contig 14620 bp, 14 predicted proteins | sample BON01_FD_187212 | JGI IMG/M metagenome (GOLD analysis project Ga0209390, IMG submission 187212) | Freshwater microbial communities from Lake Bonney liftoff mats and glacier meltwater in Antarctica - BON-01 (SPAdes) (version 2) | ecosystem: Environmental > Aquatic > Freshwater > Ice > Glacier... | reverse complement strand
CTGAATCAACAGAACCTGAATCGACAGAAACTCCACAGGTAAGCCCTAGCCCAGCTCCTTCAGAGTCTGGGCAGGCCGATCAGGATCCCTCCAGTGAAGAGCTGGTTGGTGAGGAGGGCGGGTCTTCAGAAGAAGTGGATAGGTTCACTTTTTTGCTAGCGAGCATGAAAATTGAACCAGAGGTAACAAGTGGTTATGACAGGAGTCTGTTCAAACACTGGATAGATGCAGACGGGGACGGCTGTAACGCACGCGAAGAAGTTTTGATTATTGAATCACTGGAACCAGTCACCCTAGGTACTGGCTGCAAGGTGCTTACCGGTAGATGGCTCTCGAACTTCGACGGTGTTGTGATCACCGACTCTTCGAAGCTAGACATGGACCACATGGTTCCACTAAAAGAAGCTTGGGACAGTGGTGCAAATACTTGGAGTGCCTCAAGACGCCAAGCATTTGCCAACGACATAGACCTGCCGGAAGCACTAATAGCGGTTAGTGCAAGCTCTAACCGTTCTAAATCAGCAAGAGATCCAGCCGAGTGGCTACCAACAAATACTAGTTACCGTTGTCAATACGTTGAGGACTGGATGACCGTGAAGGTCAAATGGGAACTGAGCGTAGATGCCAAAGAGTTCGAGGCACTGAGGTCCGTGAGTGTTGGGTGTGTTAATTAGCCACAACAAAAAAAGACCTCGTCGGTATTAGCGACGAGGTCTTTTTTTAGTAGCGACTGGCGTCTAAACCAGTCGGCTTGCTAGTAGTTAACTGTCAGGGTGTTGGATACCGACATTATTGTCACGACGGTAGCCATGATGAACCCGGCAATGTAGGGGTTGTTAGTTGCGCGGTATAGCTTGCGCGAAATAACTGCCGCTACTGCAAGGATCACAATGACCGGGAATAGCCAGATGCTGAAGATTCCACCGAAGCCATCAATCGTGTAACCGGTAGATGCGAAGGTCAGGTACTGAGCGACCACAAGTATTGCCACAGCTAATGAGTTAGCAACCGTGGAAACCAGAGTGTTCAACCATTCCTTGCCCGCAAGAGTGAATCTGTTGAAGCTGTTGATTGCGACCGAGTTGGCAACAAAGAAAAGCAAGAAGAATGGCAAGTAAAGAAGTGCTATCCATAGCTTGTCAACTTCGAATGCCTTGACGGCCATAGTCCAGAATCGGAAGTCAGTCTTCAGGAAGTAATCAAGCATGAAGACGATTCCGAAAGCGACAAAGACAACCACGGCACTAAGACCGATTCCCTGGAAGAACTTCTTCCAGCCTGGCAAAACACCAGATTCACGCAGGCTCATCCCGTTACCCTTGCCAAAGCCAAGGTAAGAAACAATCATGATCAGGATTGCCAACACTCCGTTTATTGCTGCCCAAGTACCGATAAAGAACACCGCACCTTGAGTAAATATCGTTGGAGTGAAGTTGAACGCAATGCCCTGCATCCAAGGCTGCTGGCTAAGCCAAACGTAGCTGCCTCCAGAAACCAAAGAAGAGACTGCTAGTCCACCCCAGAACCAGCCAAGACCCTTGCCAGAGTTACCGGCAAGCGCGACAGTACTTTCATGCTTCAAGCCGGCAAATGCTCTGGTTCCCAAAAGGCTGCGAGCAAAGGCCAACAGGAAGATTCCGAAGCCAACTAGGCCCAAGAGCGTGAAGCCCTCTTTGAACTGCCAGATTTGGGTAGAGGCCGCGATTGGTGTTGGTGCTGGGAAGACGTTCTCCCAGAATGTCACTTGACTCCCAATTGTAGTTTGCGAGATGGTGCCCCACGGGTGGGTTTCGGCTGGAGTGTAGACAACACGAACAGCCCCATCTTGGCTTTGGTAAGAACCGGCTGCGATACTCGCAATGCCTGTCGGATCGGTGCCAAAGTTCAGGAAGGACTGAGCGTTAGGGGTCGTGATGTAATCGCGCGGCGGCGTGAGAACGGCACCCTCAGCACTGTAGCTTCTGAAGAAGAATTCGTCATACTGGTCTGCTACTAGCCCAACACTTCGTGTTCCGTAGATGTTTGTGTAGGCACCATCGGCGTCACGATAAATCGGGTCATTGTCAACCAAGAAGATGGCGTCAATTAGCTGCTGGTCAGCGGCATCATCAAGCACTACCGAATAGTTAGCCGCTCGAGCTCCGTTTGAGTGACCGGAAACACCTAAGCCATCAACGTAAGGCAAGTCTGAGACTAGCTTTACAACGTCGTACATGCCCGTTCCACCAAGAGTTAGTTGGTCATAGGCCAGGTTCGAAGAGTTACCGTGGCCGTACATGTCCATTGACACAACCACGTAACCGCGGCGTGCAAGCTCTACGTAATTACCGGTTTGCATCTCGCGGTTATTCCACCAGCCGTGGCTGACAATAATCACGGGTGCCTTGTTTTCTTCGCTGACCGAGTCAGGCTTGAACAGAAGAGCGCTAATCATCTGTCCAGATGAAGTTTCCCATCGCATGTCTTTTATCGCTACTGAGCCACCGACGGTTTGAATAAGCGATGCACCAATGCCGGATACCAGCATCATTATTATCGAGAGAGCCAGCCAGCGGCGGTTCTTTCTCATCATGTTCGTTCCCATAGATCCCCAACTCCTTTGTGTAAGTGTCCCTATAATGCGAGTCACGCCGGATGCGCGCTCAACATGGTATCTGGCAAATCAGGTCTCCACGTCCTGATCAACCCAACCCACGGTTTTTGTTACCGCTTTTTTCCAGTTGCGGTAAAGCTTGTTTTTTTCCGGCTCCGCCATTTGAGGCTCCCAGCGCTTGCCTTCTGCCCAGTTCTCGGTCACATCTTGCGGGCCGTCCCAGAACCCCACGGCTATTCCGGCCGCATAGGCGGCTCCAAGGGCAGTGGTCTCGATGACTTTTGGCCGGATAACAGGAACCCCTAGTTGATCTGCCTGAAACTGCATGAGCAACTCGTTGGCAACCATGCCACCATCGACCCTTAGTTCAGTCAGCTCTACCCCGGCATCGGCGTTCATGGCGTCGATGACCTCCCGCGTTTGAAAAGCGGTGGCCTCGAGCGCAGCTCTGGCGATGTGGAATTTATTGACAAACCTGGTTAAACCAAGAAGGGCTCCGCGTGCATCTGGCCGCCAGTAGGGAGCAAACAGTCCTGAGAAAGCCGGCACAAAATAAGCTCCGCCGTTGTCTTGAACTTGAAGAGCAAGTTTTTCAATGTCCGGCGCATCGGAGAACATTCCAAGATTGTCACGCAGCCACTGAACCAGCGAACCGGTCACTGCAATCGAGCCCTCTAATGCGTAAATGGCTGGCGCATCGCCGATTTTGTAGCAGACGGTGGTTAAAAGCCCATTTGTGCTGTTTACCCGCTTTTCGCCGGTGTTGAGCAGTACGAAGTTGCCCGTGCCATAGGTGTTTTTTGCCATTCCAACGCCGAAGCAGGCCTGGCCAAATGTAGCTGCTTGCTGGTCTCCTAAAATCCCAGAAATTGGAATCCCAGGGAGCATGCCGTTGTCCGACCCATGTCCGTAAACTTCGGAGGAAGAGCGAATTTGGGGCAGCATCGACATCGGAATGCCCATGTCTTTGGCGATGTCCTCTCGCCAATCTAGGGTGTCAAGATCCATGAGCATTGTCCGTGAGGCGTTGGTGACGTCGGTCACGTGGATGCCACCCTTGAGCCCACCAGTCATCTGCCACAGCAGCCAAGTGTCGATGGTTCCAAACATTAGGTCGCCACTGTCTGCGGCTTCACGAGCGCCAGCAATGTTGTCTAGGATCCAAGAAATCTTTGGGCCTGAAAAGTAAGTCGCAAGCGGTAAGCCGACTATGGCCTTGTAACGGTCCGCATCTTTGTTGCCTGCGAGCTGTTCAGCAATTTTCTGGGTGCGAGTGTCTTGCCACACAATGGCGTTGGTTACCGGCATGCCCGTTTTGCGGTTCCAAACCACCGTTGTTTCTCGCTGGTTAGTGATACCAACCGCGGCTAGATCTTTGGCAGTTATATTTGCTCGGCTCAGGGCCAGGGCTACAACGTCTTGGACATTACGCCATAGTTCTAGAGGATCGTGTTCGACCCATCCAGCCCGAGGAAAGATCTGTTCGTGCTCCAGCTGACCGCTAGAAACCACGTTTGCGCCATGGTCAAAGACGATGGCGCGGGAGCTAGTGGTTCCCTGGTCTATTGAAAGAATGAACTGTGACATCTGAAGCTCTCTTCGTTGAGATCTAGTGATTTACTTTTAGTTATTTATCGGCCGAACCATCATCCGGTCACTTTGACCACACTAGGGGCTTTGGCTCTTGCAGATGACGCAGCCTTATCGCTTTGCTCCAAAGCTGCGTTTGCATTTGCCTCGATAATCTTCAAGTAGGAAGTCACTTCAGAGGCAAGTCGTGTTTTAGACCAGCCCAGCTGCTTCCCTGCTATCTCTGCTATTTCAGGAATCGCATCTCTTGCCTCATTTTTGTATTCATAAGTCAGACGGGTACGACGGTCCATGATGTCTTCCAGGTGCAAGGCGCCTTCGTGGGTCACGGCGTAAACAATCTCTGCGCGTAGGTAAGCCGAGGCATTTTCGACTGGCTTTGCCATCGACTCATCTGACTCACAAATTCCAATAATGTCCTGAACATTGTTTCCGTAGCGATGGTCCAGGTGATCAAGCATGGCCTCATCCCAACCAAACTGCGTGAGCTTGCTTTGATGGTCAGCGTGAACTACTTTTCCTGCACCGGTCAGGGGCAGCGTCTTGGTGACCGAGGGGTTAGTTGTCGCAGATTTGCCCAGGGCAAAGTCAACGGCATCCTTTGCCATCACTCGGTAGGTCGTGAACTTTCCGCCAGCAATAACCGTTAGGCCTTTTACCGGGGAGGCAACAGTGTGCTCGCGTGACACCTTCGCTGAAGATGTATCTTCTTTTGTTCTTGGTTGCAGCAGTGGACGAAGTCCTGCCCAGGTTCCTAGAACGTCATCTCGGGTCAGCGGCCGCTTCAAGACTGAGTTTGCCTCATTGATCACGTAGTCAATGTCCTTGGCGTTTGCTGTTGGGTTGACTAGGTCTTCAGTCCAAGGGGTGTCGGTGGTTCCAATTACCCAATAGCGCGACCATGGAATAACAAATAGCACGCTCGATTTGGTTTGGAGAATCAGTCCGACTTTCCCGTCGACACTCTCGCGAGGAACCACTATGTGGATACCTTTGGACGCCAGCACTCGGAGCCCCCCGGTGTTACCTGCTAAATCCTGGGACTCTTCGGTCCACACACCAGTTGAGTTGATGACGTTGCGCGCACGAGCCGGGAAAGATTTGCCCGATTCAAGATCTAGGAGGACCGCACCATTGACTGTGCCTTCTTCATCCTTTGTTATTTCTATAACTTTGACACGAGAAGCTGCCTGCGCTCCATGCTCCATTGCTGTCCGCAAAACAGTGACTACGAACCTGGCATCATCGACGTTGGCATCCCAATACTGGATCGCACCAACAGCCGCGCTCTCGGACAAATCTGGGAATACCTCGGAAACCTGCGACCTGCTCAAATGGCGGTGCCATGGAAGCGCTCGCTTTCCAGGGCGAAGTGATGCTAGAACGTCGTAGAGGGCAATGCCAGCTCCCACAAAGGCACGTTCCCAAACCCGGTGCTTAAGTGGATACAAAAATGGAATTGGTCGGACCAAGTGAGGGGCTATTTCGGTTAGCAGTAGGTCACGCTCAGCTAGAGCTTCCATGACCAGCTTGAAATCAAGCATTTGCAAGTAGCGCAGCCCACCGTGAATTAGCTTGCTCGATCGGCTCGAAGTTCCGGAGGCCCAGTCTTGGCCTTCGACGGCAACGGTAGACAACCCCCGGCTCGCAGCATCCAGAGCAATACCCGCTCCAGTTATTCCACCGCCAATAACTAAAACATCAAGTTCATTGCCAGGTGTCGCGCTCAACATCAGGCGCTCTATTGATTCTTCGCGAGTCTTTGCTGTGAGTCGATTCTGCGTCATCAATGACCTTCCCTGAGCTTTGGACGGACTTGGTTTGCTTTATCCATCTGCCCTCACTTTAGCTACGTAAAACCTCAATTTGGCAAAATGCGCAGCAAAGGTGCACATACGTGCATAATTGAGAATATGGAAAATCACGATCAAATGTTGACGGTCTCTTCTATGTACTACTTACAAGACATCAAGATGGAGACGATTGCCAGCCATCTTCATATGTCTCGATCTACGGTTTCCCGTTTGCTAAAGCGTGCACGCGAATCTGGCCTAGTTGAAATAAACCTTCGTCCGACCCCCACGAGCGCACCGGGAGCTGGAAATAGTATTTCTCGGACTTTTGACATTGAGGCTTATGTGGTGCCAGTTAGCAATGTCGCGTCCGATGCTGAGCGATTGGACCAAGTCGCACTGACTACCGCCCGAACTGTCACCGGATGGTTTGACTCCGACATGGTTCTCGGTGTTGCTTGGGGAACCACCTTGAGTGAAGTAGCAAAACATCTAAACAAGAAGCCGACCCGAGGAAGCGCAATCGTTCAACTTAACGGGGCTGCGAATAATCGCACCTCCGGGAGGGACTACATCGGAGGCTTGATCTCTAAGTTCGCAGATGCCTTTGATGCCAACGTTCAGCTGTTTCCAGTGCCAGCCTTCTTTGATTTCGCCGAAACAAGGAATGCAATGTGGAACGAAAGATCGATCGCTAGAGTCCTTGATTTTCAGCGTCGCGCTGACATTGCACTTTTTTCAATTGGCGCTCTCACCGGCAGGGTTCCCAGTCACGTCTATTCGGGTGGCTACCTGGAAAAAGAGGACATTGAACTTCTAAATGCCGAAAAAGTAGTTGGCGACGTCTGCACTGTCTTTCTTAGGGCAGACGGAACCTACGAAGACCTCTCATTGAACCTACGAGCCACCGGCCCAACGCCTAAAGAGCTAAAGCGCATACCAATCAGGGTGTGTGCAGTGTCAGGCGATAACAAGGTGATTCCGCTGCTGGCAGCACTTCGAGCTGGAGTCATCACTCACCTTGTGATTGATGAGCAGACAGCCACCAAGCTAGTTGCACTGATTGATTCCCCCAAGGACTAACTAGACCCAAGTTTCGCCGGAGCGATGGTTTTTGCCCAGAAGGAGTAAAAGCCACTCAGGACTTCGATGCTGGTGCAAGTTACAAAGCCGAACCGGTAAGAGCTCTCTCTTACCGGATACCAACTAACGATAGCTTCGCGTCTCAATACGGTTACTACTGAGTGGCGTAGGAGGTCCAGTGCCCCCCGGGAGTTGATGGAGTGGATCTCGTGGCATTGAGGTCCGCGAGTGATGAGGGTATTAGGTAGAGGCATCCCTCGCAGTCTCTGCTGGAAAGATGTCCCTACCTCGTTTTAGTGTAAAAAGTGAAGGGGGCCACACATGTCTAGGGAGTCGATTTACGGTGACGAGCCAGAATTTACCGTTCTGAAGATGGTGGAAGGCAAAGAGACTTGGATTTCCCTTGCTCAGTTGGCAGCGGAACTCGAAGCAGAAAAGATAGAAGAAGTACCTATAAAGAAGTGTCCCGTCTGTGGGTCACGAATGCACAAGGTCATTCTCGGAGCTCCCAACGACGACGACCTTGCAAACCCCAATGAGTGGGTGGTCTTCACGGGCTGCATAGTTGGGCAGAACACTCCAGAGTGGCATTGCTTGAAATGCGAAGATACTAACTCTGGGGAGGTCGATCCTCCAGCAGACACAGGGCCCGACCACTGAGATGACTGGATGGCAGTGGAATCGTTTCCAGAGTGCCACGCTGTATTGAGCATCTGGGCGTTTTCGGGCAGCTTCGCATTGGCTTACGTGGCTCTTAGCAGGTATGTTGGGAGAACGCAGTGGGGGAAGGTCGGGCATGTTCGCTTTAGCACCTAGTGTCGTCAAAATCAGAACCCGGCTTAGCCTAAGACGACACGGCAAGAGAGACGCCAAGGCCTACTCTCAGAGCCTGGATACGACTCTCACCCACTCACTCATCTACGTTCAGAGTATTGCGCACGCTGGCCAGCACAAGGTGAACGAGGAGTTTTTGCGGGAGATGGCTTTACAGGTTTCGGCTTTAGCAGCATTGAAGGAAGCACACACATCGCTCGTTGAGAGAATAGTTGAAAAAAGAGCGAGCCAAAAAGCCCTGAAGGGCCGAGCCCTAGACCGCGAAGAGGCAATCGAGAGCGAGCTGCAAAGAAAAAAAAGAGACGTCCAGAGCCAGGCTGCTACAAATCTCCAGCGCATTGAGTTAGCTCATCTTCAGGCCCAACAGGCATTGGACTCATGGGTCACCTACTACCAAACCTTGGCAAGCATTTACATTCGATACAGACTGAGAATCAAGGGCTTCGCCGCGCCTTCCGATGCCGAAGTACCTCAGTTTCAGTCGCTTCCCCTAGCCGACGTAGAAATTGAATTATCAAAGGTGAAGATATCCTGATGTTTGGACGGCTGCGTGACTATATAAAAGGCCTGTTCGGCAACTCAAGCAGTGAGCCAATGAAACTTCCCGGAGTAATCAGCGATAACCAATATTTGGCATCCAGCGCAAACGCCGCGTTGGTAGATCGAGCCTCAGGCGCATACGACAAGTATCTTTTTGCTGAGCAAGAGATTCCGGAGATGCCCTATGAAACTGCTGTAGACGAACATCTCGATCTAATGGGCATTCGATTGCAACAAAGATTTCGGCGTACCATCGGAAGGGCACAAATCGGAGTTATTCGGGGCAAGGCTCTGAGAGCAAGGTCATCTTTGTCCCTTAGTTACCTGACTGACCGAAAGGAGAGTCTGGACCGAGACCTATCAAATAATAAGTCAATCTTGAACGGCCAGCAGCTTGGAAAGTCTGGCGTTTATTGGCCTGGAAGCTACCCGGATTTCACTAATCTTATTGGAGCCTGGTCAAGGATACTTTTCCGATACTTGGCGTTTTTGATTGTAGGGGCAGTAGATATTTTTATTGTTTACCGATCGATAGTGAGTCTAGGAATTCAAACTACAGAGGCGGCGTGGTTAACAGCACCCGCAGTGGCGGCGCAGCTCATTTTTCCCTACCTAATTGGCACACGACTTGCTCTGCTGTTTAGAGGTGCCCCAAAAAAGTTGTTCATAGCCGTCGAACTCTTTTTTATGTTCTCGGTTTGGCTGGGATTTGTGGGAGTCATTTCGATCATCAGAACGCAATTTATTATCGGGCTGATCGCAACCACGGGGGGGGGCGAAACCGTGAGCCCAGAAATCTTGACTCTGCTGGCCGTGGTGCTCTTGGTAGCCCTAGGTGGGTGGCTGATCTTTCAAGCTGTTAGGGATAATCCGCACGAGGCTGATGCCCTAAGGCTTCAAATTAAGGATCACGGGCTCGGCTTAAGAATCATTCGTATTTCCATAAGGCTTGAAAAAGCTGAGGAGAGGCTTTTGATTCATACCAGGAATTTAGAAAATCTAAATGAGGAAGTCGAAGACGCGGTGTTGGCAAGTCGTTCGAATCTTGGCCAGGCCGCCAAGGCCATTTACAGGAGGACCCTTGTAAACGAAACGGCTGATCCTGATTTCACTAGCCAGTACCTTAAGGGCAAGCCAGGAGCATTGAAGGATGGCTAGAAAATTATTAATCACACTGTTGGCTTTAGGTGTCCTGGCCACGGCCTCTGGATGCAGCGGCCTTTATGATGCAGATCCTTGCGCTTTTGGCTCGCCTCGCGCGCCGGCCGCGGAGGCAAATGCTGTTTCAGTCATTTTTCAGGCTTCGGAAGACTTCCCGGACGCTAAATCAGCGATTTCTCAAGACTCTCGTTTGAGGGGCTTTTTCCCAGAGTCCCCTGAGGAGCAGCCTTTTTCATATTCAGTAATCGCTGCGGATGGGGCTCCAAACATCTTGTTTCAATCCTGGGTGCAGATGCTTTCTGGAGATCGACAGCAGGACCTGGATTACAAAAGCGATCGAGCAATCTCCGGGCTTGGGAACATATATGAGTGCGCATTTTCCTCGACTGATTTTAACTCTGGGTTTGAAGATAATGTGAGCCTTCTAGTGGCATTGGACCTCGCGGCAAAGAGTACGTCAAAGGCATCTGGGGAGCGAAAAATCTTTGTTTACTCGAATGGGCTCCAGACTGCCGGCCAACCTAATTTCAGCGAATTTTTCCCGTCAAGTGTGCAGGAGATTAGCTCGACAGTTGAGCGACTAGCGGCAGAGAATGCCCTGCCCGATTTGCGCGGATTAGAGGTCTATTGGTCCGGGATAGGGCAGGTGACAACGAGTCGGGACCCTCTAAGTCAGCAGACTATAAAACTACTCGAAACGTTTTGGCGGGAAGTAATTATCGCAAGCGGAGGGGCTCTTCCTGAGGGGTTTGATGCCGGTAAATTCGGATCGACGCCTCCAGAAAACGCAGCAGAAAGCTTGACTATCGCAAAGATTCGAGAGATCTGCTTCTCTGCCACGATTGATGAGAGTCAAGGTTTTGAGTTCACGCCTGACACGGCCTCGTTTGTAGACAATGATCTTGCAAGCGTCGGTGCGAAATACATCGCGCAAAGTATTCAGAATTCTGACTGCGGGGACGCAAAGATTCGAGTTACAGGGTTCACTGCCTCGGGAGCTAACAGGGATGATTTCCAAGAGGGAAACGCCGTTGACAATAGGCTTTCCGAAGCCAGAGCGCAAGCCTTTGCGGACCTGCTAATCCAAGAGGGTGTGTCGGTTAGTGAGGTTGTGGGTGGTGGCAAGGGAGTTGTCGACGATTGGAACACTGACGGGAGCTTTAGCGCCGAGCTTGGAAAACTGAACAGGGTAGTGAAAATTGAAGAGATTCAATGAAGCGGCGAAGAGTTCGGCTCACGCATCGTCTGAATGGTAACTCGAATGGTTTTTGGTCAGACATTTCTGCTGGTGAATTTGTAGATACTCGGTTTCAGATGAGACGAGGTGTTTCTCAGCGGATGCTGGCGAGCGTTTCGGTTCTAGCTGTGGCCCTGTTTTCCGTCGGAGGGTGGCTTCTTTATGATGACAACGAGAAGGACGTAGACCCAAGTTTTCTCGCCTCGAAGCTCGAAAAATCCGTATTCGAGGTCTACTGTGGCGATGTTGTGGGCACCGCTTTTGCTCTGGACTTTGAGCTTCCTGAGCCTTATGAGACAGCTTTTGCTTCTGCCGCACACGTTTTCGAGGACTGCACAGTTGGTGATGAAGTAACTATGCGCGGTAGCTCAGGATATTTCGTTGCCGAGCTATTAGCGAAGACCGCTTCTTCGCGCTTTTTAGAAAATCCCAGTGCGGCTCCAGATGTTGCGTTGCTTGGGGGCAGGTTCTTTGCACCGACATTGAAGCACGCTAAGAACATACAGCGCGGAGACTGGGCTGTTGCAATGGGGTATCCGTGGGGGCAAGATCAGTACTTCTCTCTAGGGGTAGTGTCCGATCTGAACCAGACTGAAATTTTTGTCGATACTCCGCTCAATCAGGGCAACTCCGGCGGCCCTATTGTCAACAACAAAGGAGAGGTGATCGGCATAGCTAGTTACACGCCGGTTCAGCGAGACATATTTTCAGAGGACCCCGACTTGGAGACAGGGGACATCTACAGAGCGGATGGCATCGCAGCCTTGAAGCGGCTCTCCAACTTATGCAGCCTTCCGAGGCAAATCATTCCGAACTGCCCCTTTAAGGGTTAGCTGACAGGAATCATCCTCGTCTAATTATTTGGATGAAACTAAACAGCTACACCTTGCTTCTGAGAGAAGGTCACGTCGTCTTGCACTAGATAGATGATGCCCTCTATGACTCCAACAATCAAAGGGATAAAAGTCCAGCTGAATAGAATGTAGACCAGGCCAAGGCCAACCTTGTCGAGGTAAAACTTATGTATGCCAATTCCTCCCAGGAGCAGAGCGAAGACGCCCGCGATCACTCTCGATTTCTTTGATCTTTGAGCTATTCGGTTCTCTGCGTTCGGATGTCCGCATTTCGGGCAGGCTGCCGCCTCTGAACTCATTTGTTCTGCGCATGCTGTGCAGTGGACTAGTGCCATTTTATTGCTCTCTCTATAGGTGTTTCTTTATCTAGATGTCATACCGAATTTGCATCGTACCTCCGCATGTTTTAGTAGCCGTTTTGTGAGACTCCGTATTCGGCCTGGGCATTAGAGAATCCCTCGTAAATCAACTGGTCGATAAGGCCCTGTCTAGAAAATGATGAGTAGTCCAAATACTGTTTGGCAGACTTTGCCGCCTGCTCCATCCAGTCCGCTCCTGAGGCGTCAGCCCCGTGCACCGCATCGGCTTGCGAGAACTCCTCATAAAGCAGCTGGTTAATTAGCCCCTGTCTCGAGAATGAGGAGTAATTGATGTACTCTTTTGCAGACTTTGCTGCCTGCTCAGTCCAGTCAGCATCCACGGCATCCACTGCGTACTCAGCATCGGTCCTCGAGAACTCCTCGTAGAGGAGTTGATCAATTAGTCCCTGTCTCGAGAATGACGAATAGTCCAAGTAACTCTCTGCTGAACGTCTTGCATTTTTTTCACCGGTAGTTTCGGCCCGAGCGTTCTCAATCCCCTCTTCGGTGACTTGATTAGCTTCTTCAGGATCATCCTCCGCACCGCCATCTGCCCGCTCGGTAAGGCTTGCCTGGGTTTCGGATTCCTCGATTGACTCAGATGGAGTTAATGAGGTACCTGTTCCAGAGTCGCCGAGAGAAGATATAAAGGCGAATCCAAAAATTACAAGCAGCGCAATAACCCACCATTTTTTGTACCACTTTTTATTCTTGGAATTAGTTTCTGAAATACTGGTCATCGCCCCTCCCAGTGAGATTTCTCCCTCTTGCCCGACTATACATTCGTAGAGATCGAAAACGCAAGACTCCGGTTAGGTGACTCGCACGCGTCTCGAAAGATAGATACGCTGGAAGGCAATACAAAATTAGGGGGACCATTGGCAGATTCAGAGAAAGAGTCAGAAAATCAAGATATCTCAGGGGAAGACGAGACTCCTTCGTCTTCTGAACAGGCAGGCACCGATGGTTCAAATAGAAGAAAGGTCCTTTTCGTGGTGGGGGGAACTGCTGTTGCAGCCATCGCTATAGCTGGTGCACTTGTATTTCTGACAGCCCCCTCCAAGCTTCAACAGGCTTCTGAGGAATGCTTTTCGGGCAGCACAGCCTATTTTTCTATTGACGACGATGGGCAGGGTCTATTCATAGACGGAAGCGGCGAAGAGACACCGGGAGCCACTCAGTCCGCCACTTTTTGTGTCCTGGATGAGCTTGAAATACCAGAGTCGGTAACGTCCAGAATTTACAATACCAATTCGACGATGGGTCAACAGGAGGCTTCTTGGGACGGCATCACGGCATTATGGACTTACCATCCAGACAGGGGCTTAGACGTTAGCCTCACCCTAGATTGAGACCCTTTCAAGCGAGTACAAAAGAGAATGTCATTACTCAGCGTATTCGGCGCAGAAGCTCTCGATTGCTATCAGGGCGTCAACTAATTCCACCGGACCCCCATCGTCAAAGAAGGTCACGTACCCGCTCTTGATCCCTTCCAGAAGTGAGACGTACTCTGGCGTTCCTCCAAGCTCGGTGAGCAGCTGAACGGCCCTGTAGTTCTCCTCGTAGTCAACCCTCGTCATTTCATCCTTAAAAGCCAGATAGCCGAAGGGAGAGTACGCGTCGCAGGCGAGGGTGTTTACACTATTCTGAGTCTCAAGTTCGCTTTCGATCTTGTCTTGCTTGGCGGCATCCTCGTAAAGCCGAATCCCGCCGAAGAGCCCGACCCCCAGGACCACGGCAACGACACCAGCAATTAGCAGCAATTTTAAATTCATATTCTTACCCGCTTTTTTCTGACGCTATCATGTTTTTCCTTTGAGCCCGAAGGCCATCGGGAAGCCATTGAGAAACATGATTTTCAAATCCGTCGCTCCGAAGTTGAAAAGGATCGACTTTGAGGGCAAATCTACCTACTTCTCCAGTGGATGCGTCTACACCTGAACCCTGTAAGGGTTCGCAAGGTCAGCTCGAGTAACTTCGAGCCGATGACGTCCGTTCCCCCGCTCGGCAGTCAGCCAAGCAACCCAGGTACCACAACAGACTCCACTCGGACGAATATTGTCAGGTTGGAGTCCTGCAGCACCGGTTCTAAGAGCAGCTTCAAAAGCCCAATACGCAAAATGTCCTATACCCAAGCTATGTTGAAATGCATGGAGATTCTAGGGTTTGTACTTATCATTGGCTTTCTAGTCGCCGCGCTGGCCGTGGTGCTGTTCTTCTTCGCCATATTCTTTTTGCCGCCCGGAGGTCCATCAACACCTAGAGCAACGAGTGATCCAGCGCAAATGGACGAGGGCGATATGCACTCGGGTCCTTATGGTTACTCACCAAATACCGCTTACTCTGAAACTCAATACGGCTCAATGTTTGATGAAGAGGCGGACTGGAATGAGGAAGAGCGCTAACTAGGCGTTTCTTCTCAATAAGACAGCAAAGAACTAGACGAAAAAGCATCAAGAACTGCAGCGCTAAGTAACTGGCTAGCTGCATAGCAACCCGGATCTCACGACCAGGGTGCTCCAGTAGAAGATGCGGCCCCAGCAATTGCTAGGGCAAGTCGTGGGGCATCAGCCCCT
>Ga0209390_10007056_pt1 | contig 14622 bp, 14 predicted proteins | sample BON01_FD_187212 | JGI IMG/M metagenome (GOLD analysis project Ga0209390, IMG submission 187212) | Freshwater microbial communities from Lake Bonney liftoff mats and glacier meltwater in Antarctica - BON-01 (SPAdes) (version 2) | ecosystem: Environmental > Aquatic > Freshwater > Ice > Glacier... | reverse complement strand
CGTGAGCGAGTATTGCTGGTGGAGCAAAGAGGCGATGGTCATGCGTTCTTCGGGCTGAAACTGCTAATAGCGCTTGGATGGCGTGTGGTGCATAGGCGTACTTTACTGGATTGGTAAGCGTTGCACTTCACTTTTGAATCCATCGTGTGAAAGTTTATAAAATTTATGTATATCGAAACATCCCGATCTTCCTCTGTATGAGAATGAGCCAGTGACTACTTGTAGATTCAATGCCAGCAGATTGAAGATTTGGCTGCTTAGATAATAATATATTAAAGATGGAAATTTGATTTGGTAATAAATCAACAAAAATAACATGCTTACCAGATGACAATAACGATTCAAATCGAATGAACTTATAATTAGGTTTTTGAATACCAATTAAACCACCTAACCACGTAGAAAACCCTAATGCAATAATTGAAAGAAAAGCAAAAGGAATCCAGCCTAATGCGGTAGTAGTCAGATCAAATTGATAAGCGAAAAAAAGAATTAGAGAGGCTAATACCAACCCAGTAAAAACTCCAACAATTACACTGTGCACAATATCAAGCTTCATTAAGGATTGAACTTCATGTAAATGGGTATGGTTGGCAAGACCAACATCATCTTTACTTAGAACATGAATTTGAGGTGTGGTTATATCCGATTGCTCTAATAACTCCTCAAAGACTTCAAGATCATCTAAGCTATCAGAAATAATATAATACCGTTTTGTTTTCATACAATACCTTCAGACTTAATTAAAAATAATATACTCATTCAATTTTACTAAGCATAAAATCAACCGCAGCCTTTACCTCGGCATTAGTTAAAGAGTCATTACCTCCTTTGGCAGGCATAACCCCCGTAGATCCTTGCAAACCATTTATTGCATTTGTGTATAGTATTTCACTACCTTGGTTCAATCTAATTGCCCATTGGCTTTTAATTCCAAGTGTTGGTGATCCAGCAATACCAGAATCGTGACACATCATGCAATTTTTAGCATATACAAAGGATCCATCAATCGATATTGGTGAATTTAAAACCAATTTAACTGGTTCTGTATTAAGTAAATAGGATTTACCTACAGGTTTTATACGTGTCGCTATACTTTCTCCATTGCTGGTTAGTATGCCATGCGATTGTTTGATATTATTAGGTTGATCTGCACTATGCTTAATTAATAGATATGCAAAAAATGATAATGAAATAAAAAAACAAAAAAATATGACAGTATGTTTTATGTAGGAAAATATAAACATAATAACTCCTAAAGTAAAAATTATTTATGGATTTCGAAAAAAATACTGCGTATAAAATAAGTATAGTCAGATTCAATTGCTGCTATGCCAATAAATGTAAGTAACAATAAAGGAGGTAGCATTATGGTATACATGAATGCCAATCTTTCCCACATCATGTGCATAAATATAGAAACAATTAAACCAGCTTTAAGTGTCATAAAAATGATTATTAATGACCATCTTACATAACCTTGTAACTGTATATAGTCCACCATATACGATGCAGCACTAAGAATAAACAAAAGTAACCATACTTTTAGATAGACACTAATAGGTTGCTGATGGACTGTAGTTTGAGACATAATTTTCTTACCAAAGATAGAAAAAAGCAAAAATGAACACCCATACCAAATCAACAAAATGCCAATAAAGACCAACTATTTCTACAATTTCATAACCACCGCGTCTACCAGTTAAAAATCCAATATTGCGATTTTCTAAGTCTCCTCTATAGACTTTGATAGCAGTAATTATTAATAAAATAACACCAATAGAAACGTGTGTTCCGTGGAACCCTGTAACCATAAAAAATACTGCTCCAAATTGAGGTGAGCCAAGAGGATTCCCCCACGGACGAATACCTTCCTCGGTAATTAATTTTGTCCATTCAAAAGCCTGCATACCAACAAATGAAGCGCCCAACACAGCAGTAATAACAAGAAGCACAAAAGTAATTTTTTTATTATTTTGATACCCATAATTAACAGCCATAGCCATTGTGCCACTACTAGTAATTAAAATAAATGTCATAAGAGCTATTAAAACAAGTGGGACATGGTGACCTCCGATATTAAGCGCAAATAATTCACTTGAATTCGGCCAGTCTGATGTAGTCGACATCCGCGCAGTCATGTATGCTATTAAAAAAATACCAAATATGAATGTGTCGCTAACTAAAAAAAACCACATCATCACCTTGCCCCATTGCATCGATTTAAACGATTGCTGGTCTGATGACCATTCATTAACAATACCCTTTGTACCTCCAAATAGTTGAGGTGTATGCAGGTTTGGTTTAGCTGATGTATTTTCCATTTTTAAAACCTATTACCTTACGCCACATATTATTAATAATAATTCTAGATTATTACCTGTGAATAACAAGCCAAAAAGAAATAACCAAATTAAACACATCCAGTGCCAGTACAGCGAGCATAAATCGACACTTTCTTTAATTATTTTTGGTGTTTTATTAACTCTATATTTATTAAGTGTAAGACACCACACTACTAACCCACCGAGTAGATGCATGCCATGTAAACCTGCTAAAAGATAGAAAAAAGCAATTGCGGGATTTGTTATTGAAAAAAAACTAAGAGATGCCAGTTGTCGTCCAGCCTGTACTTGCCCGAATAAAAAAATTATTATAAAAATACCCGCTGCAATAAAAAAATATTTAAAATAAATCTTTTTTTCTTTATGCAAGTAAAATTTTGATATTTCCATTGAAATACTTGCTAATATTAATCCAGCAGTATTAAACCACATTAATTCTATTTGCGGAACTGGTCGCCAGTCCTCATAAGCCATTCGACCTGCATATGCAATAGTAAGGAGGCTAAACATTGCGGTAACAACACCTAAAAATACTTTAAGTGCTACTTTTTTATCCGAGTGTATTGAATATTTTGAGGTCTTTGGCGGTGAATTGTCAGATTCTTGTTGTTTCCAAGGCTTTATCATTAGTTGAGTAACAATATTCATAGATAAGACCTATTTTAAATTATTGGTTGTACTTAACATCATTGGGGTGCATATTCTGTGGCGTAAAGTCGGTGACAGCTCCAGGCACGCTGTAGTCGTAAGCCCATCGATAAACAAGTGGTAATTTTTCACCAAAATTACCATGCTGTGGTGGTGTATGTTCTGTTTGCCATTCAAGCGTGGTGGCATTCCACGGATTTGGACCAGATGGTTCGCCTTTAAAATAACTCCAAATTAAGTTGTATATAAAGATAAATTGCATAATGCCAACAAATAAAGCAGCAACTGTAATGCCGATATTTAGATCATGAGCTGATTCTGGAATAAATGTAAGACCTTGAATTGAAAAGTACCTTCGTGGAACTCCTAGAAATCCTAAGTAGTGCATAGGTAGATAAATAGCATATGTACCCAGAAAAGTACTCCAAAAATGAAGCTTACCTAATTTGGTATTGAGCATACGGCCAGTAATTTTTGGATACCAGTGATATATAGCACCAAAAACCACCATAACTGGTGCGACAGCCATTACCATATGAAAATGTGCCACAACAAACATAGTATCGGATAGTGGTACGCTGACACTGACATTACCGAGAAATAATCCAGTTAAGCCTCCATGCAAAAAAGAAAAAATAAAACCGATAGCAAATAGCATTGGTATCGTTAAGTGAATATTTCCCTGCCAGAGCGTTAGAATCCAGTTATAAACTTTGATTGCTGTAGGTACCGCAATTATTAATGTGGTGGTTGCAAAAAAGAATCCAAAATAGGGGTTCATTCCACTAACGTACATATGGTGTGCCCAGACAAAAAAGCTAAGTACTCCAATTCCTACTATTGCCCAAACCATCATATGATAGCCAAAAATATTTTTGCGAGCATGTACACTTAGCAGATCAGAGACTATGCCAAATGCAGGTAAGGCAACTATGTAAACCTCTGGATGTCCGAAAAACCAAAATAAGTGTTGAAACAAAAGAGGATTACCACCATTGTAACTTGTTTGTTCGCCCATTGATACAAGTGCTGGCATAAAAAAACTAGTACCCAGCAGCAAATCGAATAGCATCATTACTGCACTAACAAATAATGCAGGGAATGCCAGTAAGGCCAAAACTGTTGCTGTAAAAATACCCCATAAAGTCAGCGGCATTCTCATTAAAGTCATTCCACGTGTTCGTCCTTGCAGAATAGTCACTATGTAGTTTAAGCCCCCCATAGTGAAGCCAATAATAAAGAATATTAGTGACACCAACATCAGAATTATTCCCCATGTTGCACCTGGTGTCCCTTTTAAAATTGCTTGTGGTGGATACATAGTCCATCCAGCTCCCGTTGGTCCTCCCGGTACAAAGAAGCTGCAGAGTAAAATAATGACTGCTAATAGATAAGTCCAAAAGCTAAGCATGTTTAAATATGGAAATACCATATCACGAGCGCCTATCATTAGTGGTATTAAATAGTTGCCAAATCCGCCTAAAAATAAAGCTGTTAATAAGTAAACTACCATGATCATTCCGTGCATGGTTACTGACTGTAGGTAGTTACTTGGATCTATAAATGTAAAAGTATTTGGAAATGCTAATTGAAGACGCATCATCCAAGATAAAGCCAACGCTACAAACCCAATACCGATAGCCGTACATGCGTATTGAATAGCAATAATTTTTGCATCTTGACTCCAAATATATTTCCCAAGAAATGTTTTCGCATGGTAAAGCTCCATTTCTTCGGTTTCTCCTGGATTGACATATTCTGTCTCATCAAATGCTACGGACGTCATCTCTTTATTCCTTTATGGTAGGCATTGGTTTATTGTTTGGTATTATTGCTATATAGGCTAGTAAGTCATTAATTGACTTATCATTTTGTAGCATATTTGCCATTAAAGTCATTTGAGGACCATACTGGTCTTCTGCATGACTACCCCGGTAACGTAATTTAAAATTTCTTATTTGAGTTGCTAAATACCAATCACTCATACCGACAAGTCTAGGTGCATGCATAAGCTTTATGCCTTCTCCAGTTGAGCCATGACATGATGCACAAGTGCTATCAAATATTGATTTACCATTCTCTGCTGTACCCTGCAGTGACGTCGGAGCAGGATTGTTTGGAAGTGATTTAATGTATGCACTTACATTTGCAATGGCCTCTTGATCGCGCAAAATCATAGCCATGGGCGCCATTATTTTTCCGTATGTATCATTGTCGTTAGAACCTCTTATGCCATTTTTAAAATAATTAAGCTGCCGTTTGAGATACCATTCTCCTAAACCTGCCAATTTTGGTGCATGGCTTTCAAATTTACCTTCACCTAAGCTGCCGTGACAAGTTGCGCAGGTTGCATAGATTTTCTTTCCAATCGCTATATTGGTAGGTGGTACTGCTAACTTTTGTGCGTAGGTTGTTTGTAGTTCAAGCCATTTTCCGTAACTTGTGCTGTCATCAACTACTATTTTCCCTCTCATTGCAAAGTGTGCAACTCCGCAAAGTTCGTTGCACAGTAAATCAAAAGTCCCCGTTCTTGTTGGTGTAACCCAAATATAAGTTACTAAACCTGGCACTAAATCCATTTTTACACGAAATTGTGGTACTGCAAAATTATGTAAAACATCTATAGATCGTAAAAGTATTTTTACTGGTTTGTTTAAGGGTAAGTGTAGTTCTTGACTTGAAACTAATATATCATCCATTCCATTTGGATCTCTTTCATTCATTCCAAATGGATTATTTTCTGTAATATACTTACTGTCTACAGCTCCTAATTTTTCATCTTTGCCTGGAAGTCTATATTGCCAATGCCACTGTTGTCCAAGAACTTCTACTATTGCTGCATCAGCAGGTACATTTACGAATCTAGCCCATATATTTAGTCCTGGTGCTAGCATTACTCCAATGCCTATTGTTGTAATTCCAATTAACCACCATTCTAATCTTTTGTTCTCTGGCTGATATGCTGCTTTATTTCCTGGGCGAGCACGGTATCGTATGAGGCAATACGCTACGAATATATTTATGCTTATGAATACGGCGCCTGTAATCCAAAAAGTTAGTTGGATTGTGTCGTCTATTGCACCCCAGTTTGAGGCTATTGTTGTGAAGTACCACGGGCTTAAAAGGTGAAAGGCAAGTGAGCCTATTACCAGACAAATCAATACGATTGCGATTGCCATACCTTTTAATACCCCGCGTTTTAGCTTAACTATGAATGTTTAAATCGTTCAGTTAATAGACAACTATGAGTGATTAAGACTTTTTATTTTTTAGTCTTTTATTATTTTTCATAAATAATTTTTTTAATCTAGTCTTTGTGCTTGTTTTTGATATAGGGATATACCCTATATTTTTGGCTTTAAACAGATGATGTTGTGGTAATCCCCGGCGGATTCAAAAGTGAAGTGCAACAACTAGCTGTCGCATCCCGAACGATTGCATTGATTCAATACGGTATCCGCTGTTCATGGCCACAGAGGTCATGCGGCAGTTGATAGACAATCTGTGCATCACTTCAGCAGTCCACCCGGGAGCCTTGTCATGATGATCGCCCTGCACAAAAACGCACGCACCACGCCGGCCATACGAGCCGAGATTGCGGTAAGCACCGACAGCGCAGCTACTCTTGCGCAGCGCTTTGGCATTGGTGAATCGACAGTCTACAAGTGGAAGGCTCGTGACAGCTTTTACGACGCCTCGCACACCGCACACCGTCTTCAAACTACGCTCAGGCCTGCTCAAGAATCCATTGTTGTTGAACTACGTAAAACACTTTTACTGCCCCTGGACGACTTGTTGGCCGTTACCCGAGAGTTCCTTTGTGCGCAAGCGACGCGCTCGGGTCTTGACCGGTGTCTTCGCCGCCACGGCGTGGGCAACCTCAACGCACTCAAGCCCAAAGAGCCTACGCAGCCCCACAAAGTCTTCAAAAGCTACGAGCCTGGCTTCATCCACATCGATGTCAAATACCTGCCCCAGATGCCCGATGAGACCAGCAGGCGCTATCTGTTTGTCGCTATTGATCGCGCCACACGCTGGGTGTTTGTGCAGATTAAGAGCCACAAGACGGCAGCGGCGGCCCACTCGTTTCTCAATGCCTTGCACAAGGCTTGTCCGATCAAGATGCAGAAAATTCTGACCGACAACGGCAAGGAGTTCACCGACAGGTTGTTTGCAAGCCGTGAGCGCCAGGCCACGGGTAACCATGAGTTTGACCAACTGTGCCAGGCCCTGAGCATTGAACACCGCCTGACCAAGCCACGCACGCCCAGAACGAATGGCATGGTGGAGCGCTTCAATGGGCGCATTGCCGGTGTGCTCACAACTCACCGATTCACCAGCGGTGAAGATTTGGCGCAAACGCTCATGCGTTACGTGGCCTTGTACAACCATCAATTACCCCAGTCGGCACTCAAGAGCAAAACCCCGATGAGAGCCATGAAAGACTGATACGCTTCTCATCCTCATTTGTTCATAAAACGTCCGTACGATCATCCGGGATGCGATATCTAGGTTCACAAAAGTAAGACTCAGAATATGAGGCAAGAAGTGCGATCATAAGACTTTGAAAATATTGAGGGTTTTTGCAATCCGATTCGCTACGCAAACATCTAGATCAAACGAGTTCACTTGAGTTTGAAAGTGGCCAAACTTGGTCATGAAACTGATGCACATAATAAGGAGATTGCCAGATATCATATTCAGTCCACGATTTTATAGCTTATACCTTACCTGATCCAAGGGTATGGCGAATTGGTATATCCGTTGAGTTAAAGTTTTCCAGACAAAATACGTTAATACCATAGGTATCTGCAGAAATTCTTTTGCGATAAAAAGGACATATACCACATACCTTACAGAAATAATGTCGTGCAGTTTTAGTATGGAAACTATACTCGGTCAAACTGTCCCCACCAAGCAGCAACTTAAATTGGCTCTCATTTACCGTAGCAGTTAGCGTATTTTTACGACGGCATATTGAGCAGTCGCAAGTCGTTAATTCGGGGAAATCCGACTCAATTTGAAAACGTACAGCACCGCAATGACAGCTGCCAAAATAGGTTTGATGGGGGTTATCTAACATCGGATATAGTATTTAGATTTATAGCTGAGCTTTTCACAAAATGGCGTGGTGTCTTTCAATTCGTCTCAATAGCGCGCAGCTGAGTTACGACAAATTACTGCACACCTTCACTAACGATCAGGGCATAGACCGTAGGGTAAGGGTAGAAGGATTTCAGAAGAAATAGCGGCTAAACGACATAAGCCATTGCAGCATCAAAGCTTCCAAGGCATCACGCGCCGCTGAAACCACTCCAGCACTACCGTTAACAAGACGCCTAAAATCATAACCACTACAAGGCCTGCATACATTTTTTCTGGCACCAGTACTTCCCAATAATAAAAAGTCATGAAACCAACACCTTGTTTGGCACGCAAGAACTCGACCGAGATAATCACAATCATGGCGGTGCCAAGCGCAATGCGTAGACCAGCAAAAATGACGGGCATGGAACCAGGCAGGATAACGTGTCGCATCATTTGCAGGCGAGATGCACCGTAATTTTTCCCAGCCATCAAATAGACCGGATCAATGTTACGTACGCCGACCATAGTGTTAATCGTCATTAATATGAAGACAGAAAGTGCTACGACCACAATTTTTGGACCCTCTCCAAAGGGGTCGGAAAACATCAACATAACAATTGGGAAGATGGCAATTTTTGGCAGTACGTAAATCGCTGACAAAGTGGTGTCTAACATCAGCCTAACCGTACGATTTATACCCATCACCACCCCAAGCAGAATGCCTGGAATTGCACCTAAGCAAAAGCCTGTAAGTACGCGTGACAATGTAGCCAGCAAATGGCTTTCAGTTAGCAAAGCGTAGACACCAGTAAAACCATCTTTACGGTAATAATCACCAACCAACCAAGGACGGCCAAGCAGACTAGTACCCGAAAAACGGTCGAAATTAACGCTCAAATCCCAAAGACTTATCGCAATTCGACTAGGCTGTGGAAACCACAGTGGATTGATTAGACCCGTATTACCGGCGATCTCCCAAGTTATCAAAAGCAACACGGGAAATCCAAAGGCCAGTGATTTTTCGTACCTGTTATGCAAATGAAATGGTACCGCGCGGCCTACTCGCTCACAGCCCATAACAAACAATAAAAATCCAACGGCAATCGATGGCCAAGCCCACAATGACCATAGACCTAAAAATACCAACACAAACTGCACCATTAAGAAGGTCATCAATAGCGAATAAAAAATTCGATCTTCTTGGTTAGCAGAAAAATACAATTTGGACATATCAATTTCTAAATATTTGTGACTATGGCCTTGCTCACCCTTATGTCTGCATGTCCATTGAACGCACAACCTCGTCACGGAGATTCTCCCAAATCTCGGCACGATACTCGGTAAATCGCGGTGAGTTCATGGTCTCAATACTTCGCGGACGCTCAAGGTTGATGTCATAAGTGGCTAAAATACGGCCGGGTTGAGCGCTCATGAGAACAACACGGTCGCCCAACAGCACGCATTCGTCTAGGCTGTGCGTGATGTAAATCACGGTCTTTTTTGTCTCGCCCCAGATGCGCAGCAACTCCTCCTGCAACAACACCCTAGTTTGCGCATCAAGCGCACCCAGAGGCTCGTCCATCAACAGAACTTCTGGGTCGTTGACTATCGCCCGAATAATGCTGACGCGCTGCTTCATCCCACCCGAAAGCTGGTGCGGATAATGATGAGAAAATTTCGTTAGGCCCACTCGGTCAAGCCAGTACTTAGCCGCGTCCACTCTTATATTGAGAGAAATGCCACGCATCTCTAGTCCAAAAGCCACGTTTTCTATGACTGTCTTCCAAGGGAATATGGCGTACTCTTGGAAGACAACACTATTCAATGGTTTTCCAGGCACATTGCCGGGGCTAATATCGATGGAGCCGCTCGATATTGTTTCCAGCCCAGCCATCATGCGCAAAACTGTAGATTTTCCACAACCTGACGGGCCGACTATACAAACAAATTCACCATCTGCGACATCAAGACTGAAATCATCTACCGCCAAATGGTCTCCTAAAGCCGTAGGGTAGATTTTGGAGACGTTGCAAACTGCAATTTTAGATTTTAAACGGTCGTCATTCATTGTCTAAATACCAGTACAAAACACCGCAATGAAGAACGACACATTTGAGTAAGCCTGCGCGCATTCAGTTGGATAAGCGCTTCAAGGCAGCCTTGGTAAATTGCTCATCAACCACCTTAGTCAAATCCAAAGGCTGCGTGTATTCGGTACGCCCGTTTTCGCGATGTACTCGCTCAATATCCATAAGGCCCTTAACTGGAATCACCATATTTGCATCGTAGATAACAGGACTGGCTTTACGAATCGCGGCCTCCGTGGAGTTGGTGTAAGTCAAGTAAGCGTCAATATTCTCTTTGGCAAGATATTGCTCACCTTGCATCATGCGGGCAGCCTCAGCCAAGGCGAGCACAAAGCGTTCTGCCACCTCAGGACGGGACTTGATAAATTTGTTGGAACCAACAAACGCAACAGTCATTAGACCGGGTGTCAAATCACTTGCCAGCACCACAGCCTTGCCGGCGTTGATGATTTGATCAGCATAAGGTGAGCCGGCGATAGCGGCATCAACGGAGGCATTTTCAAATGCCATTGGCATATCAGGATTGGCCACGTTCATCACCTGCACATCACGAATTGTTGTCGCACCACGCTCTAATGCCTTAGAAATGAGGTATTCACCTCCACTACCTGGCCCACCTGCCACGGCTACGCGAAGCCCTTTAAGGTCGGCGACCGTTTTAACAGTTCCAGCTTCGGCAAGTTGCTTTCTGACTAACAGCTTGGTGGGACTATTGCTCATAGGCTCCAAGGCTCCCGGAGCGATAACGCGTATATCAAGGCCGCGATTCCAGGCACTCCAAAGAGAGGTAACCATTGCAATAGCACCCACGTCAATAGAGCCATTTGTCAGAAAGCTGATTGCCTCAGTACCGGATTTGACCCGCTGAAGTTCAACTTTTAACCCATATTTTTCAAACAGACCACGTTGTACCGCTACATACATAGTGGCAAATTTCATGATGGGAACGTAGGCCACCTTTACCTCTTGCGGAGGTGAAAGTGCCTCTAGATTCGCGGCAGTTCCACCTGCAGAAAAGAGAGCCAGGGTAAGTGCTGGGACAAGTGTTTTTATGAATTTTGATGCCATCTGCATCTCCTTTAGATTGATTTTTTAATTGCAAACACAGCTTAACCAATTTTAAAATTTAAGCAATATATTTTAACTGGGGGTGACCATAACGGCAAAAAAGTACAGCGGAAATAATACGTATTTAGGACAGGCCTACGCAGGCATACTAATTTTGGTGAATAGATGTAAATACTGTTTGTCAGGTGCCGCATCCCGGATGATCATAGGGACGTTTTACAAACAAATGGGGATGGGTGGCGTACGCTGGTCTATGGAGATATTGCCAATGAGGGTGTCGGAGTTGACGTACACGTCGTTGTCTAGCGTGCAGCGTTTGCGCAGCACTTGGTAACGTTTGTCGGCGTCCTCTTGTAAGTCGCCAGAGCACTTGCTGTTGTCTCCAAACTCATCTGGCAGGCTATAGCCCATGCTGCTTTTGGTGGCGGGTGGTTCGGCAGTGGCTTTGTCAGCCACCCAGCTTGAGAAGTCTCTGGCTTGGGTCACCACCATGGCTTGTAGCTCGACGACAGTGGGGGCACGGTAGTCGGTCTCTCGCTCCAGCATGTTGACTATGTTGACCGAAGCCGACAGAAAGCCCACCAGTTGGTCGCCGCGCAGGCTGGCGGTGTTAAGGCCTATCACCTCGCCGCGCTGGTTAACAGCCGGGCCACCGCTCATGCCGCCAGGGTTGCCCAGCGCATAAACTTGCACGCCTTGGCGGGGCCATTTCGGCTGCAGCTTGAGGGGTGGGCCAACGTCTGCCTCTGTCTTGAGCAAGGCAATGTCTGCCACCACGTCGATCATTACAACAGCGGCGCTGATGCCTGTACTGCAACAAATTCCTCAGATGTAAGATGCAGGCTGGGGCGGCGCGTCCAGCGCAAAGATGCATATGAAGTTTGGCATCGATAGAAGCCAAGGCCAAGCGTCTATGAGGATGGATATGGGCTCTGCAAACGTGTCTAGCCTTTGGCGTGTAAACCGCACGCAGATTTCGGAGGCCTCATCATGTTCCACGCTGAGTTCCGGTGGTATGGACGACTCTGTGTTTTCAGCTCTTTTACGCAAGGACTTAACAAACAAACTGCAAGCCCAGTTTGAGTTGACTCTGGGCGATGTAGAGCCTGCGGTGGTCACGCCACAAGCTTTACTCAATGAGTTCATGCGGGCATTGGCATACGAAGATGGTGTGGATGCGTTTGTCGATGGTTTGTGGCAACAAGCGCCCGAGTCATTGACTTACAAGTTGTTCGACTATCTCACCGGTGTACTTGACGGGACCTCGTCAGAGATATGCGTGTTGTTCTTCGTGTGTTTGTCTAACAAGATGCGAGTGTGGAATCTAAAAAGCATCATCAGCAAAGAGCCCCATGATGCCGCCGCAAGGCGCACACTACGGAGCATGGTGTCAACCATCGCGCCCGAATTAAGAAAGCGTGAGATGGAAACAATCAATAGTTGGCTCTACGGTGTGACAGCGACTGAGTGGAGCCCCGGTGTTTTGAAAATAGCTGTTTAAAGGGTGGCGCAATGGGAGAAACTTCTGCACCAAGGCTACTAACCAAGTCGCTGTTCAAAATGGCCTTGGAGTGTCCCACCAAGCTGTTCTACAGCGCACCCAACAGTGGTTATTTGGATAGGAACAAAGACGACGATTTTCTTCAGGCCTTGGCCGACGGTGGTCACCAAATTGGTGAGCTGGCCAAGTACAAGTATCACCAAGACCCAGTGGGCGCGGGTATCACTGTGGAATCGTTAAACCGTGACGAGGCGGTTGCTCATACCCAGACTAAATTAGCCAGTCCGCAGCGCGTTGTCATCGCGGAGGCGGCGCTACTGGTTAAGCCCTACTTTATTCGGGTTGACGTTCTCATTCATGACCCAGTTAAACGCGTAGTTGAGATTATTGAAGTCAAGTCCAAAAGCGTTGACAGTAAAACTGTTGCAAATGGGTTTAAAAATACCAAGGGCGCTTTTGATAGGCCGTGGCTCCCTTATCTGTACGACGTGGCTTTTCAAGCGGAGGTGGCAAGGCTTAGGTTTCCGGGCTACACCATCGTCCCCAAGTTGCTGCTCATAGACTCTGAAGTGGTGTCTGATGTTGATGGGCTGCATCAGTTGTTTGCCATAGAGACCACGCATGACAATGGTCGATCTCGTACCCGAGTGTCATCGCCAGGTGGCATAACGCAGCAGCAATTGGGACGACTTGATTTTTTGCGTGAAATAGATGCGCGTGATGTGGTCGCTGAGCTGCGCCACCAACTCATGACACACAGCGTACACATACCCAATGAGGCCGGTATCGACATGCCCACATTCATGAGCTGGGCAGCAACCCTTTTGGAGCAGGACGAGCGTTGTTTCTTGAACGTATCTAAAACGTGTAGAAGCTGCCAGTTCAGAGCGCCAGAAGGTGCCCCAGAAAAAAGTGGTGTTCATGAATGCTGGCAGCTGGCCAAGCAGCAAGGTTTGATTCAAGGCGCAACTAGCGGCGGATCAAACGAGCGCGCCACACCCTTGTCGATTGACTTGTGGGGCGGTGGGGCAGGCGCGAGAAGCTTTGCAGACATTGTGCTCAGGCACTCACGGGCGTATTTGTCTGATATTCAGGCCGACGATATTCGCCCTAAGACCCCCAAGGCAAAGGTCGGCATGTCGGCGTTTGAGCGCAGGCTTGCACAAGTCTCATCTGCACACACAGGCGGCAAGCACATCGAGTTGCGCGAGGAACGTTTGGACGATATGGATGGATGGCAGTGGCCACTGCACATGATCGACTTTGAGACATCTGCGCCTGCAATTCCTTTCTTTAAAGGTATGCGACCTTACGAGACACTGGCCTTTCAGTTTAGCCACCACACCATGAGCCAAGAGGCTGATGGCCAAGTGCGCATCAACCACGCAAGCCAGTGGATATCGACTGCGGCGGGCGAGTTTCCAAGCATTGAGTTTGTGCGCCAGCTTCGTAAGGCGCTGATGCCGGACGGGGTGTTGCACGGCACAGTGTTTAGGTACCACAACCACGAAAACACCGTACTTAGAAGCTTGCGTGCGTTAATCACACGCCAACCAGCGCAAGCGGTGCCAGACGCTGCTGAGCTGACCTCGTTCATTGACCTTATCACCAAAGCCACTGGCGATGAAGAGGATGACATAGGCGAATTCGTGGGCGATAAACCAATGGTGGACTTGCACCGGTTGGTGCAAGAGGGCTATTTTTCAAAGCACATGAAAGGCAGCATCAGTCTGAAGTACGTGTTGCCTGCGGTGCTGCATGATGCTCCGGGTGTGGCGTCGCTGTATGCCAAGCCCAATATATATGGGCAAAACTTGGCGATTGGCAGTTTGAACTTTGATGCGCCGCACGGGCATCAATGGTTGCAGGCAGACAAGAGCTCAGA
>Ga0209390_10007055_pt1 | contig 14622 bp, 10 predicted proteins | sample BON01_FD_187212 | JGI IMG/M metagenome (GOLD analysis project Ga0209390, IMG submission 187212) | Freshwater microbial communities from Lake Bonney liftoff mats and glacier meltwater in Antarctica - BON-01 (SPAdes) (version 2) | ecosystem: Environmental > Aquatic > Freshwater > Ice > Glacier... | reverse complement strand
ATTGTTGGGGACAGTGCCTTGTTGATAAACAGCCGCACCCATTGCCAAGATCTCCTGTTGGAGCTTGTAGATCGCTTGTCGGACATTTTCCAAGTTAGCTGATGGTTCGAGCAGCAACATTTTGAGTTCTCTAGCAGTCTTTTCGGCTGGCTGTCGCAGACTATCGTCGATCAGATGACCGTTATCTTGGAGCGCGATGTCATAGGTATGGAACTGTGCATCCGCCTGATTGTTGAGATCCACCAATTGGAGTCTGCGCCAGTCATCTTGAGCGTAAGTTTCGGCTTCTTTGCGCATCCGCTCGATATCGACTTGATTGAGTCCGCCAGTGTTAGAAATCGAGACAGTTTGTTCGCGTCCCGTGCCCCGATCTTGGGCGGAAACTTTCAGAATCCCGTTAACGTCAATATCAAAAGCAACTTCGATTTTAGGTACCCCACGGGGCGCGGGTGGGATGCCTGTGAGTAAAAATCTACCCAGGCTCTTGTTATCTTTTGCCATTACCCGTTCGCCTTGGAGTACGTGGATTTCGACAGATGTTTGTCCGTCGGTGGCAGTCGAAAATTCTTGACCCTTGCTGGTGGGAATCGTCGTGTTGCGCTCGATGATCTTGGTAAAGACTTCACCGAGGGTTTCGATCCCGAGTGAAAGGGGCGTAACATCTAGGAGGAGGACATCGTTGACATCGCCGCCGACTACTCCAGCTTGAACGGCGGCACCCATTGCTACAGCTTCATCAGGGTTGATAGATCGATCGAGTTCTTTGCCCCCGAAAAAGTCTTGAATAGCGCGTTGGACTGCGGGAATTCGGGTCGAACCACCTACTAGTAAAATTCGATCGATATCCTTAGTTTGTAAATCTGCGTCTTTGAGAGCGCGCTGAACTGGCTTTAGGGTAGCTTCGATTAGGGGCGCGACCATTTCCTCAAATTTAGCCCGAGTCAGCTCTATCTCCAAATGCTTGGGTCCTTGAGCATCTGCTGCGATAAAAGGTAAGTTGATTGAAGTACTCATCATGGTTGAGAGTTCGACTTTAGCTTTTTCGGCTGCTTCTCGCAACCGTTGGAGAGCCATTTTATCTTTCAATAGGTCGAGATTTTCAGTCTTACGGAAGTGCTCGATCGTCCATCGGACGATTTCATTATCAAAATCATCACCACCTAAGTGGTTATTTCCAGCGGTAGCTTTAACTTCATAGATACCATTACCTAGTTGCAGCACGGAGACATCAAATGTCCCCCCACCCAAGTCAACTACCATAATTTTTTGCTCGATTTCTCCATTGCCCAATCCATAAGCAAGTGCAGCAGCCGTCGGCTCATTGACGATCCGTAATACTTCTAACCCGGCGATCGTTCCAGCATCTTTAGTTGCTTGGCGTTGAGCATCGGTAAAGTAGGCAGGAACTGTAATCACCACTTGCTTGACGGGATGTCCCAAAAAATTTTGGGCATCGTTCTTGAGCTTTTGGAGGATCATCGCGGATACCTCTTGAGGAGTGTAGATTCGTCCGCGAATCCGAACATCAACAGTATTATCGCGTCCTTGGATACAAGTGTAAGGGACGCGATTGCGTTCTATTTCGGTGTCTTCCCACCGACGACCGATAAAGCGTTTGATACTATATATGGTATTTTCCGCATTAGTTATCCCTTGTCGTTTTGCCAGTTGCCCGACCAATTGTTCGCCACCTTTAGTAAATCCAATGATACTGGGGGTGGTTCGACCACCCTCAGCATTGGCAATGACCACTGGAATGCCGCCTTCGAGGACGGAGATGCAGCTATTAGTAGTACCAAGATCGATACCGATGACTTTTGCCATAATGTTGAGGCAATATTTAGAGTGTGGAAACACGGGGTTTAGAATTTGGCTAGGAGTAATGACTGTCTAGATCGACAGTCGATGCTCTAGGTTAGAGGTGCTGGAGCGGAGGCAGATGCTTGGCGTTGGCATAGCTGCTAGGCAGAGACTATGCGTTGGCACCTGCGACTCCCGCGCTTACGCCCTTGTTACGCCCATGAAATCGAGCATCAACTACTCCAATCGTAGTTGATGGGACAAAGTTGCTTTAATTATCAACGATGTCAATGCTGGCATCTTCTGACGATAACTGTTCTGGTGGTGCAGCTACCTTAACCAGAGCGTGTCGTAAAATCCGCTCTCCCAGGTAGTAACCGCGCTGAAGTTCTTCGATGACTGTACCTTCGGGATGTTCTTCCGTCGGTTGACGCATCACGGCTTCATGCAGATTGGGATCGAATTGTTGTCCTTCCGAACGCATGGGTGATACCCCAATCCGTTTGAGACTTTCGACCAATTGTTTATAGACACCTTGATAGCTTTTATGAAGGCCCATTTCCCCTTCATTTTGAGGTTTGATCTGAGTTCTGGCGCGCTCAAAATTATCGACGACACTCAACAGTTCGATGATAGTGGCGCATTTTGTTTTAAGTTCGACCTCTTCTTTTTCCTTACTACTACGCTTACGGAAGTTATCAAAGTCGGCAGCAATTCGCAAATACTGGCTCTGAAAGGCATCGCGTTGATTGGATACCTCTGTTAACTTTAGCGTCAGTGACTGAAGATCGGCTGGGGCTGTCGTTGCCGTTTCAGATTCTGTTGGTGGGATCTGGACTGGGGTCGGAGTATCCGAGCCAATATTAGTCGCGATTTCCTCGACTGCCAAGTCTAGATCGATCGGATGTGTTGGGTCGGTAGAGGATGATGTCACCGTTGCTGGGGCTTGAGGCTCGGTATTTACTGAGGGTAGTGGTGATGAGATCGTCTCATCATCTGGTCTACTTGGCTGTTGTGGGTTTTCGCTCATCGTTTATTCATTCCAGTTAACAGACAGACTAGGCAATTTCGATCTAGATTCTCCATTGAAGAGGCTACGTTCACTTTGAGTGTTCGTGCCAACGCCTAGTGTCGCCGTTGGCATGGTCTTCTCTACGGAAAATCAATCCTTGAATATATACGTTGAATATATATTTTTAAGACAGGCTAATTCAGTGAATCCGCCTTTTTGAGTATAAATCTGATTTGGTGCGATCGTTCGTTTTATGAAGATGCGGTTCTCCGTAGAGAGGTACCAACACAGTCGAAATTGATAGTCGGCAATCCGACCAGCTTGAATTATCCAACCAAGTCGAATGGTCTTATCTTCATAATGCCCTACTTATCGACCTAAACTAGCACTGGTCGATCCCATCTGCGGGATCTGTTCGCTGTTCGCCTGAGGTTTGAACACATCAACAGATGCCGGATCGCTCTAGGAACACGATCGAACTCTATTCATCAAGTTAGCAGATTTCGATCGAATGAGTAGATCCAGTCGATCTGTGGGCATACTGTAAAGCTAAGGAGACTATAGTAGCTATGACCCAATCTTCATCCCCCAAACGGGCACTAATCGTCCGCAATGACTTCTCTCCTTTCGGTAATAAGCTGATTCAGGCAGGCTATATCAATGCGGAACAGCTCAAGCAAGCATTGGTTGATAGTCGCGTCAATAACTATCCACTGACGGAGGTTTTGGAGTCCCTGACAGGCAAATCTTTGCCTGCGGAGTTACAGCACCAATATAAGAAACAACAGTTATTTGAACTAAAAATTGTCTACGGATTAAATTCGGTGGATATCGCATCCAACCACATCAACAAGATCCAAGTTCGGGAATTAATTAATACTTTTATCTCTGCTGATATTTGTCGGCAACTTAAATTACTACCGATCGGTAAACTGGATGGAAATCCGCCAGTGCTGACAGTGGCGATGGTCAAGCCTGACGATCTTCAAGCCAAAAATGATTTAGACAAAATTCTCCGTCCTCATGGCATGTCTTGGCGGAGTGAGGTGATTGCACCTGAAGATTATCAAAAACTCCTCGATTGCTATTTAGACGAACGCATTCAGCAGGATGCGGAGGATAATTCCCAAAAAAATCTTAGTGTCGAAATTGAAAATTTTGATACGCCAGAGCTAGGCAATGCTGTAGCAGAACTCGACGATAAAATCGACGTTCAAGGCGCAGAAGCTGCCCCCATTGTCAAGTTGATCAACCAAATTCTTGCTAAAGGTTTGATGGAAAAAGTTTCGGATATCCACATTGAGCCACAGGAAGAGGGCTTGAGAATCAGGTTTCGGAAGGATGGGGTATTGCGTCAGGCTTTCCCAATTCTGCCGAAACATATCATTCCAGCAGTAATATCCCGCTTCAAAATTATTGCTGAATTGGATATCGCCGAGCGACGGTTGCCTCAAGATGGTCGGATTCGCCGGACATTTGAAGGTCGGAAAGTAGACTTTCGGATGAGTACTCTTCCCAGCCGCTATGGGGAAAAAGTCTGTATGCGGATTTTAGATAATTCCTCAACCCAACTCGGTTTGGATAAATTAATTAGCGATTTACCGACGCTGGAAATCGTCCGCGCGATGGGTAGTCGTCCGTTTGGATTGATTCTAGTCACCGGACCGACGGGTTCTGGTAAATCGACGACACTTTACTCGCTGCTAGCAGAACAAAACGATCCCGGCGTGAATATTAGTACGGCTGAGGATCCGATCGAGTATGCCCTACCAGGTATCAATCAAGTCCAGGTAATTCGCGAAAAAGGGATGAATTTTGCCTCGATCCTCCGCGCCTTCATGCGTCAAGATCCCGACATCATCCTGGTCGGAGAAACCCGCGACCAAGAGACGGCTAAAACCTCGATGGAGGCTGCCTTAACTGGTCATATGGTGATGACTACTCTCCACACCAATGACGCGGCTGGATCGATTGCGCGGCTGGATGAAATGGGTGTAGAACCCTTCATGGTTTCTGCCGCGCTGATTGGTGTCGTCGCTCAACGCCTACTCCGCAAAACTTGTGTTGAGTGTCGGATTCCCTACACTCCCACTCGCGCAGAACTCGGTCGATTTGGGTTGTCTGCTTCTGGAGATGCGGTTATCACTTTCTACAAAGCTAACGAACTGACTAACGATGCGATCGAAGCTGCCAAAGCTTGCGGCGAACTCTGCAAGAACTGTAGCGGAGTTGGCTATCGCGGGCGGATCGGTGTCTACGAAGTCATGCAGATTACTGATGAGCTAGCTACTCTGATCAACCAACGCGCTCCCTCCGCCATCATCAAGGAAACCGCAGTTCAACAGGGGATGAAGACTCTTCTATCCTATAGTCTCCAACTAGTCCAAGAAGGTCAGACTACTCTATCTGAGGTCGAACGAGTCACTTTTACCGATTCCGGTTTGGAAGCCGAACTCAAAGCCAAGCGCAAAACTACTCTAGTCTGTCGTACCTGCTCTGCTGGACTCAAACCGGAGTGGTTGGATTGTCCTTATTGTATGACTCCGAGATTTGAAAATTAGGCTTGAGGCTTGAGGTAGGGATTGAGGACGCAAGCGTTCCCCCGAACCTAAATCACTCCTGACCTCATACCTCATATCTAAAGCCTAAATCCTAACCTAAAGCCTAACCCTTAACCTCTAACCCCTAAACTTATGTCTGAACTAACGATCGAAGACCTAATGGAGCGACTCGTTGAAATGGGTGGTTCCGATATGCACATTCAAGCAGGTACACCCGTCTATTTCCGTGTCAGTGGTAAACTTGCGCCCGTCGGCGAAGAACCACTCAGTCCCCAAGATTGCCAAAAACTGATCTTTAGTATGCTCAATAATACTCAGCGCAAGGAACTAGAGCAAACTTGGGAAATAGATTGCTCCTATGGGGTAAAAGGACTAGCACGTTTTCGAGTCAATGTTTATAAAGAACGCGGTTGCTATGCCGCTTGTTTGCGGGCACTGTCTTCCAAAATCCCCAACTTCGACCAGATGGGTTTACCCGACATCGTGAGAGAAATGAGCAGTCGCCCGAAAGGATTGATTTTAGTAACTGGGCCGACTGGCTCTGGCAAAACTACGACGATGGCAGCAATGATCGACCTGATCAATCGGACTCGCGCCGAGCATATTTTGACGATCGAAGATCCGGTTGAATATGTATTTTCTAATATCAAAAGCCTCATCCACCAACGCCAAAAGGGTGAAGATACTAAAAGCTTCTCCAATGCCCTCAGAGCCGCCTTGCGAGAAGATCCAGACGTAATTATGGTAGGAGAATTACGGGATTTGGAAACTATTAGTTTAGCCATTAGTGCTGCCGAAACTGGACACTTAGTTATGGGTACTCTCCATACTAATTCAGCCGCTCAGACGATCGATCGGATACTAGATGTCTTCCCCCCTGCACAACAGCCCCAAATCCGCGCCCAATTGTCCAACTCCCTCGTCGCGGTCTTCAGTCAAGCTCTCGTCCAAAAGAAAAAACCCAAACCTGGCGAATACGGACGAGTCCTAGTTCAGGAAATCATGATCGTCACTCCTGCGATCTCTAACCTCATCCGTGAAGGTAAAACCGCTCAGATCTATAGTGCGATCCAAACTGGAGCCAAACTGGGTATGAATACGATGGAATCAATCCTCGCCAAACACATTCGTGAAGGGACTATTTCCTTTGAAGTTGGCATCTCTAAATCCTCCAGACCTGAAGAACTCCAACGCTTGATTGGAGCTACACCAGTGGCGACGACAAATGGACGTTAATTAGTGAATGGTGGATGGTGAATGGTGAATAATAAATATTTTTTACCGCTTACCCCATCAATTCCTAACTAACCTCAGTTCGGGAGAAGAGTTGCCTAGAGACTTCAGTTAGTAATAATAATATAACTGGGCAAATATCTTTAACCAGAACTGACGGTATTCACTATCCACTATCCACCATTCACCATCCACCAAATATATGCCAACATTTATAGCTGAAGTCCGTGATTCCCGAGGAAATATCAAGCAGGAAAAAGTTGATGCTCAAACTGTAGATTCTGCGCGTAAAAAACTCAAGCAAAAATATCAGTTTATTCAAAATATTAGACCAGTCAAATCTTTCGATATCACTAAAATCGACTTATCAGATCTTGAAGCCGCGATCAATCCTGTGACGGTTCGCGACAAAGCGGTATTCTCTCGCCAATTCGCAGTGATGGTAAATGCTGGTGTGGCAATGGTGAGATGTTTGACAGTACTATCTGAGCAATGTGGTAATCCTAAACTGCGAAAAGTTCTCGCCCAAGTTAGTATCGATGTCCAGCAGGGGATTAGCCTCTCGGATGCGATGCGCCGACACCCAGACTGTTTTGATGCGCTATATGTGAGTATGGTGCAAGCTGGAGAAGTGGGTGGGGTACTCGATGAAGTCCTCGATCGTCTGGCTAAAGTGCTAGAAGATATGTCTCGCCTCAAGAATCAAGTCAAAGGGGCAATGGCTTATCCTGTAGCTGTGGGAATTTTGGCACTGTTGGTATTCTTGGGGATGACGATTTTTTTGATTCCGGTATTTGCAGGTATTTTCAAAGGTTTGGGGACAGAGTTACCTGCCTTGACGCTGTTTATGTTGGGGATTAGTGGTATCCTCACTAGCTGGATGGTAATCATTCCGATCGTGGTCGTTGGTGGATTGATTTTTGCTTATAATCAGTATTACAAAACTCCAATCGGTAAACTAACGATGGATCGGTTTTTCTTGAAAATGCCGATTCTTGGTGACTTGAATGAAAAATCGGCAACTGCCAGATTTTGTCGAATTTTTGGGACGTTGACTCGATCGGGTGTACCAATTCTCAACTCGCTCGATATCGTCCGCGATACGGCTGGAAATCAAGTAATTTCTAATGCGATCGAAAAGTCTAAAATAGAAGTCCAGCAAGGGGGAATGTTAAGTACTGCTCTCCAACGTGAAAAAGTCTTTCCACCCCTAGCTATTCAAATGATTAGCATCGGCGAGGAAACTGGGGAGTTAGATACAATGATGATGAAAGTTGCTGACTTTTATGAAGATGAAGTCGAACAAGCTGTTAAGGCTCTGACTAGTGTTCTCGAACCAATTATGATGGTATTCTTGGCTGGGATGGTAGCGGTAATTCTGCTTTCGATGTATCTACCAATGTTCAAAGTATTCGAGAAACTGGGTTAAAAAAGTTGTCAACTATCAACTGCTTAAATATATCTATCGATAAATTAAATTACGAAAAACTTTTGGCTCTTCATTACTAAGGGCTTGTCAAGAAATAACTTCATGCTTTTTGAAGAGACTGCCGGCGGGGATGAAAGAGATAATTCCATTGTGGACAAATCCGGCGGTGGGTCAAATTCATAGTCGCCATTTGAACATCTGATACTTTGACTTGAGTAGGATAGTGCCCTTTGAGTTGAGCGGCTTTGACTGTTAGTCTGGTGCTAGTAGTCGTGCCGCGAATCAAAGCAGTCATCCACCGCAGAGAGCGAAGAGGTTTACCAGCCCAATTGAGGGAAATAAAGCTAAACCAGCGATGTTCGATCGGATTCCATTTAGAGGCACCAGATGGCTAGTGACAAACCATCACCTCAAGATTAAATTGGTCTGCCAACTGTTGCTGTAATTGGTAGTTCCAGTTCCGAACACGAGCACCATTACTACCGCCCGAATCACTCAAAATTAAGATTAATGAAAATTTGTTTGACTCGCCGAATGTAGCGGAATTGTTGGTCGCGCTGAGGATGCTGGGTGCTTGCGACTGATTTCCAATTGGCTGTGAGTGAATATTGCTGCTGTTTGAGTAATCGTCTGATGCTCATATGGCTTAGTAACACGCCCATGCTGGCTAGTTTCACTTAATTTCTTGCTTCCGCCATGTCCGATTTTTTTTGCTTCTAGTGCTACCACCCATCTTCGTTGTTGTTCGTCTAGACGACTCATCAACAAATTTAGCTCCTCATGCTGTTTACCAATGACTTCATTTCCTCCCTGACACTCTCCACATTCACACCGATCGATCTCTCGACTACTCATGTTCACGATTCTGCCTCGATCGGTGCTGTTCTAGCCTATCCTAAAACATGAAGTTGTTTCTTTACAAGCCCTAAGCTGAGGATTGCGGCTTGAATCAATTGCCAAGCAGCCCGACGATCGGGACGAGGATCGAATCGCCAAGGGATAAAAATCGTGTCGGGTAAAGCTGTTTTTAAATAGGCTTGAGACAGTGTTTTAGCTCTGGGAAAATTAAATGCGGTTAATGTCGGTACCAAGCCATCTTTGATCTGTAAAAAAGTTACCGCCGATCGCACTGAGATCTCGCACGATCCGCTCGACCGGGTAAGGGGGTAATAATCCGCGCGTTCGAGCATCTTTGGCGTAAGTTTCAATCTGTCTTCGAGTGCCAAAAGTCTGAAGCAGTTGTAGCCCATTTACGTGACCCTCATAGATCCGCCCGACTGCTAGATTGGCACGTCCAATATTTTTTAAGATCGTCAGTAACTGATGGATTGAGCTAGCATCAATCCCCAGCCCCAATCCACCGAGATTACTGGCTAAAGGTGCCGTCAATAGACCCGCACTAGTAATTAGCTCAAACTCTTGGGCGGGATAGGCTCCATGTCGATCGATCGCTGCCGCATTGGTACCACAAAACTCGATCGTCTCGGCGATCTGTTCGAGTAGATCGATTGGTTAAAATTTGGGTGCTGTTAACTGGTGAGCCGAATTTAATATTTGTGCGGGTAGGTGTATCGCAGCCAAGGCTTCCTCCTCAAGTTACATCCTCACTTTGTTGGATCGGTTTATCGATCTGTACTACATAGATCTTGAGGCAAGTTTTGAATTTTTGGCTCTATCTAATGAGCGAGATTACCTACTCATCTGCCGACTTATTTGAGCAGAAGTCGGCGAGTTAACTTGTTTTGCTCAGACTTTCGGACTAGCAGTCACGACATCTTTGTGACGATCCACTTCCGGCTTTTTGGGGGAATAGACTATCTGTCATCAAGATATTCGATCGAATCCAGATCGCCGTTATCGCCCCCAAAATTGCCAGGGGCACAGTGAGTAAGATCATAATCGGGTCGGTATAACTTTCATACTACGCTGCTAATACCAGAAAGACAATCACGAGCGCAATTCCAAAAATCAGCCCCGTGGTACCGCCAGCAGCCTTCTCCTGAAGATAAGTCCCCGTCCACTCATACCCAAACCCCTGCGGTAATCCGGCTTTAGCGACTTTCTCGATCGCTTGAATTGCCTCGCCCGAACTGGCACCAGGAGCTGGACTACCCTGCACTTCGATCGATCGATACAAACTCTCTTTTTAGAGATATTTTGGAGGCGAGCGATCCAGAGTTCCTCCTTATGGGTTACTAAATTCCCCCGATATTTGTACCTATCGGGGGACAGAGAATTACTACTTACTTTGCTACTGTTGCGATCGGGAAATCTCTACTATTAATGGAAAATATCCATGCCTAATCGACACTCTAATCCACATACCGTAGAGCATGATGCTGATGACGCGCACATCCTTCCAGGTGAAACAGTCGCTCGGCGCGAACGGGAAGGGGCAAATTATCAGTATACGCCCAAGTCTGATGCCGATAGCGTCGATAGTATCGCAGGGTACGCCGTTGACTCTAAGGGTTTAGTCAATAACTATGCGGTTGAGCCAGAGATGTATTATGCAGTCCCTGGCGATCCTGAGCCACAATCAGAGGCTTATTTAGCAACTCATGAGCAAGAAGAAAACTTTGGCGATGCTCAGTCCCAACTAGATGCGGATGCAGCGGCTCATGAAACACAAGTGGCAGAAAGTAAGAGGCCAGATGATACTGCTGATTTAAGTGCAGATATGTGATGAATTGGCATGATTTAACGATGGTTGACAGGTCGAGCTTTTAATTTCTCCGATCTGGTTATGCTCTAATTCAAGCTGGACTTCTTAGTCCAGATTCACGTCAATCTAGTCGATCTCTCATTCTCGTAATATGCAACCTCTAAATCGCGTTTTACGCAGTCTCCATACATACTGGTTAATTGTCAGTGGCGCGGTAATCAGCTTGCTTCTACTCACGGTGACAAATGCCATCACACCGCAGTTATTTCGCTGGGCGATCGATCGCGGGATTACGCAAAAAGATCTCCAAGTGGTGCTGTATAGTGCCGGATTGATGGTGTTAGTAGCTTTAGGGCGCGGCTTGTTCAATTTCGGGCAGAGTTTTTGGGCAGAAAAAGTATCTCAAGGAGTCGCTTATGACTTACGAAATAAAATCTTCGATCGGATTGAAAATCTCAGTTTTAGCTATCACGATCGCGCCCAGACTTCCCAATTACTGACTCGAATCACCAGCGACGTAGAGCAAATCCGCTCTTTTTTAGGTACTAGTTTAATTCAGGTAGTTAGTTCGATCGTCACGCTATTCGTTACCTCAGTTATTTTGCTAGTGATGAATTGGCGATTAGCCCTAATCAGTCTAGCCCTCGTCCCCGTAGCTGCGTTAATTCTGGCGAACTTCCTGATTAAAAATCAAAAAGTATTGGGGCTAGCTCAGGAACGCTTAGGCGATCTCAACGGGGTACTTCAGGAAAATATCGCTGGCGTGCGGATTGTCAAGGCTTTTGTCCGCGAATCCTTAGAAATGTCCCGATATCAGGAGATTAATCGCGACTTGATTAATGTGAATATGCGAACGATCGCAGCGATTCGGAATACCTTTCCGATCGTCTTTTTTCTGAGTAATTTAATTACACTTGCCGTTGTTACTTATGCGGGGATTGAAGTGATCGATAAGCGATCGACCATCGGCGAATTAGTCGCTTTCAATACTTATCTATTATTTATCCTCCAACCGATTCTCCTAATTGGTTTTGCGGCTCCGGCGATCGCGCAAGCTGCGGCTTCAGCCGAACGAGTATATGAAGTTATCGATACCCCAATTGAAATTAAAGATCGATCGAATGCAATTCCTCTCAAAGGTTACATCGGTCGAATTTCATTTGAAAATGTCCAATTCCGTTATCCTGGCTCAGAAACATTCGCCGTTCAGGGAATTTCATTTGAGACAAAACCCAATGAATTAATCGCTTTATTGGGTACAACTGGCTCTGGTAAAAGTACGATCGTTAACTTAATTCCTCGCTTCTATGAAGTTACTGAAGGAGCAGTCCGCATCGATGGTTGTGATGTGCGAGATTTACAGTTAGGGAGCCTACGATCGCAAATAGGTATCGTCTTACAAGAGACTAGACTATTCTCCGGTACGATTCGTACTAATATTTCCTATGGCTTACCGAATACTTCTTTAGAGAAAGTAATCGCTACTGCTAAATCTGCCCAAATTCATGATTTTATTAGCGATTTACCCAATGGTTACGATACAGTAGTCGCAGAACGTGGAGTTGGATTGTCCGGCGGACAACGGCAAAGAATTGCGATCGCCAGGACACTACTAACCGACTATAAATTACTCATCCTTGATGATAGTACCTCCGCTGTCGATGCTCAAACCGCCCGTCAAATTCAATCCGCACTAGATGACTTGATGCACCTCAAAAAATGTACGGTATTTGTCATCGCCCAACGGATTAGTACGGTACGTAATGCCGATCGTATCCTTTTAATGGATAAAGGACGGCTAGTAGCCCAGGGAACCCACGAAGAATTGATGATTCATAGTCCGCTCTATGGGTCGATTTTAGAATCACAAATCCAGAGATGAGGATGATATGAGAGCAGTCGCACCTTTCGTTGGATCGGAACACAAGGCAAATAAACAACTATCGACTTTATTTAGGTTATTTGAATACTTTAAACCCTATCGAAAACAGATCCCGATCGCGTTAGTATTTGTTATATATGGTTCGGCAACTCAAGCAATTGGGCCATTTTTAATCGGAAAATCGATCGACAGACTAGTTCGTAATGGTAACGTTACAGAATTAATAGAAATATTGGGATTACTGGCAATTATTTATATCACTGGAGTCATCGCTATTCGCGAACAGATTTATCGCGTTGGTTCGATTATGCAAAAAGTGCTGGCACAATTACGCCAGGATATTTTTATCAAGATTCAGAGCCTCCCAATTAGCTTCTTCGATCGCAGTGAAGCAGGCGATCTGATGAGTAGGCTAATTAATGATGTCAGTACGCTCAATCAAGCATTTGGGCAGGCTGTAGCGCAAATGTTAGGGCAACTATTTACCCTAATTGGGATTATTATTGCCATGCTCTCGATCGATCTGCGATTAGGTTTAATTAGTAATTTAATTATCCCGTTAATGTTACTAACTACGGGATTATTCGCGCGATGGGCAAGGGCGAGATTTCGGATTACTCGGCAGACAATTAGTGAGATGTCGATTAAATTAGAAGAAGGTATTGGTGGCGTAAGAGAAGCCCAAGCCTTCAATCACGTACCGCTAGATATTCAAGAATTTATGGTCTTAAATGCAGCTAATCGCGATGCGAATGTTCAAGCAGTAGCGATTACTTCAGCCTTTTTACCCTCGATCGATCTCCTGAATAGTCTAGCCACAGCATCGGTATTAGCCTGCGGCGGTTATTTCGCAGTTACTGGGACAACAACGGTCGGGACGGTAACTTCTTTCTTAATTTATGTCCAGCAATTTTTTCGACCGATTCAGATTCTAAGTCAGTTTTATACCCAAGCTCAAGCAGCTTTAGCTGGAGCCGAACGGATTTTTAAACTATTAGATGAACCCGTATTATTGCAAGATGCTGAAGATGCGATCGAAATGCCCCCAATTCAAGGAGCAGTTACATTCGATCGAGTCAACTTTGGCTACGATCCTCAGCGACTCATCCTCAAAGATGTCACCCTCCACACTGAACCAGGACAAACGATCGCCTTAGTCGGTGCCACAGGTGCGGGGAAAAGTACAATTATCAACTTAATTTTACGTTTTTATGATGTCACCGCTGGCGCAGTCAAAATCGATGGCATTGATGTCCGCAGCGTCACCCAGGCGAGCTTACATCGGCAGATTGGATTAGTGCTGCAAGAGAATATCCTCTTTAGCGGTACAGTCGCCGAAAATATTGCTTTTGGTCGTTCTACTGCGACCCAGGTAGAGATTGAAGCAGCGGCGCAAATTGCTAACGTTCACGAGTTTATCGTCCAGTTACCCCAGGGATATCGAACCCTATTAGGCGAACGGGGCGCGAATCTCAGCCAGGGACAGCGACAATTAATCAGTATCGCTCGTGCAGTGTTGGTAAATCCGCGTATCTTGATTTTGGATGAGGCGACTAGTAGTATTGATACCCGCACCGAAGTTTTAGTTCAACAAGCGATCGATAAACTGTTAATAAATCGGACTAGTTTTATCATCGCTCACCGACTCAGTACAGTCACAAAAGCCGATCGAGTATTAGTAATTCAACAGGGACAAATTGCTGAACAAGGTACTCATGCTGAGTTACTAGAGCAGCAAGGTATCTATGCAAATCTTTATGCGATGAGTTTGAGTTAGTAAAGGTTAGGGTGGGTCATTAGCTGCAACTATAAATTAACTAAGTAAATTAATCAAAGTAAAGATAGTCTAAACTTTGATGATTTTCTGACCATTCGAGAGGAGCCAGTAAGTTTCAACGGAAAGACAAAAACTACTCACTGATTAGCGACATCCTCTGATGGGTTATTAGCAGAAAAAAGAACTAACAATTTTAGCAATTAATAGAATGAGCTGGCGGAAGTATAATTTATTGGGAGTAAGCTGGATCGATCTGTACTACA
>Ga0209390_10007054_pt1 | contig 14624 bp, 11 predicted proteins | sample BON01_FD_187212 | JGI IMG/M metagenome (GOLD analysis project Ga0209390, IMG submission 187212) | Freshwater microbial communities from Lake Bonney liftoff mats and glacier meltwater in Antarctica - BON-01 (SPAdes) (version 2) | ecosystem: Environmental > Aquatic > Freshwater > Ice > Glacier... | reverse complement strand
CTGTTTCCAGTTTAACATCTCAAAGTAAGTGCTGGGAGATTTGATAAAAAATACCTCTTTCATATCTGCGTCATGCAAAGTGAATTGTTTCCATTGGTCTATTTTTTTGGGACCTGTTTTGTTGAAATATACACGGACACTCGTGTCTTCTGGACACAACTTGACCTGTAGTTCACGAAACAACTTCGTCCTCTGGTCCATGTCCCCTGTCACAATTTCGAAGTAATATTTTTTGCCATTTTTTGAGAAAATGCCATACCTTTCCCCATAACTCCAGTCACACAGGTATTCGTCAACATTCTCAAACTTATGTGTAAAATACTCGGTCAATTTTTCCGGAACGCCATCTATTGATTTTGGGGTTGGTTCTGATGATGGTGCAGATGATTTAATATTGTCCGCTCGACGCAGAAACTTAGGAATCAGCGAGAAGTCCGTGTGAACGACAGACATTATTGTGGCTCAATTGCTTCCTTTATATCGCAACAACGCTCTGGGCGCACAGCCCGTCGTCGAGCGCCACCACAACCATGTTGAATATGCCACACAAAACTGTCACCCCAAAGCGCACCAGGCATATGTAGGCCGCGGACGCCTGGCCGAAGGCCGTGTAGTGGCCCATGACAAGGGCCAGGACACAAACGACGTGCACCGCGCATGCGGCAATGGACACGGAGCACGTCGTGGTCATGTTTTCCCAGAGCGGCAGCAGCGTGAGCAGCAGCACGCCAAACGCCACGGTGGCACCGTAGTGCTCGAGCTTTGTGTCGTTGGGGAAGCGCGATGCCGCCAGGAAAAACCAAATGATGAGCGCGAGCGCAAGCCCGACGTAGTACACATGCAATAGAGTCTGCTCGCGGCACACGAGCGCAAGCAGCATCCAGTTCATACACAGCACCTGTACGTAGTAGGAAACCTCGAAATTGAACCACGCTGTGGATTCGGACACGTCGCAGTCCCACGGCGTGCCGCCGTCCAGAGACTTGCTCCAGCTCGCGAAAAAGAGCACGTTAAAGGAATTGGTGAGGCCAAATACGACCGCTAGCAGCAGATAGTCAATCTCGACAATGCCGAGGCGCACCGTGCTCAAACTCGAGTTTCCCACTGCACCTGCCACCCTCGGCGCGCTTGTGTCGAGCTGCAGCAGCCACACCTGAGGGTGGAATTGCATGTGCTCGCTCTGCGCAATCACACGCACCGCCCACAACAAGAGCGGTTGTCCAAAACAGAACAACAGCACGGTGCGCCGCAGCATCAGCGCGCACACGCTTGCATCCGCCACCCCACACGCCTCGCGCATGTCGCAGCAGGCTCCGTCGACACACCGGTCCACCCCCTGCATACACGTGCCGCACATTTCGACGAAGCAGCGGCAGCACGACAGCATCGCCAGAATCAACACGATGTATATGATGTAGTGGTCTTGGAAATCAATTACCATTGCCCTGAAAACTCGGCGTCGTTTATGTGCGCAGCGTGTGCAGAGAATCATCTGGACATTTGTCCACCTCAATTTTCCTCATTTTTTTTCTGCTGCTCTTTGCTGTGCTTGTTCTGCTGCTCTTTGCTCTGCTTGTTCCTGCCTCAACATTTCATCTCGTATTTGTTCCAATGTTTCAGTAATGGTTCTAATGATATTTTCTACGTCTTTGTCTTCCGCCGCGAATAGCTTTGTGTAATCTTGCGAGACCTTGTCCTTCAATTGTGACTTCAACATGCTTGAGCTCGTCCTTAGTAAGTGGGCCCACTCGCCCCGTGCGATATTAAATCTGTTGTCAAATGACTGATACGTTGGGAAGTCTATGCCCTCCGGAGCCCTCTGCAGGATGTTGTATATTTGGCGTAATTCTGTCAGTGCAGCAAAGCGATCATTTTGTAAATCTTGCAATTGTTCGTGATATTCCTCAAGAGGGGATTTACGTGAGAATTCACCCAGTCCCAAAGCCTCCGCTGCCTCATTTGCTCTGTCTCTGTGGCTGGCGGGCCTGCTTGCGGCAGGAGGGACATGCGGAGTTGTTTGGTGTGCAGGCGGATTGCCCGGAGCATGTGCTTTACTATTTTTATTGCCACGAGGGTTTGTTCGTGCGGGTTGCTGGTTTCTGCCTTGGCTTTGAGCTGCGTATTTGGCTTCTTTCGCTGCGTGCCGGGCAGCTTTCAATGCTTCCTCTTTTTTGTCATGAACAGGCAATTTGAACAATTCCGCCTTGGCCTGTTTGTCTTGTTCCCTTTTCTCCTCTGCCTCCTCCATTCGAATTTTTTTTTCCGCATCGCTTTCTTGTCGCAGCATCGGACCGCGGACCCCCGGCAGGCGATCTCCTTCTGTCTCGTACAAGTCGATGCCCTCCTGGTCGGCGGCGCGATCGTAACGATGATTTTCTGGTGATTCGTCTTGACTGTAGATGTATTTCAAGTGTCCTCTTCGTCTCAATACCCGATTTTTCTCCCACCATGCTTTGCGGCTGCCCTCGGCGGCGTAAAAATCCATCATTTCCTCCGACTGTTGTATTGCGGCCTGTCTTTTTATTTCGCGTCGGGTCCCTGCGTGATTGTGGACTGTGGATGCTTTGTTGAATTTTTGGCAGTACGTGTCCATGTCTTTCCATTGTTCATCATTTGCTGTATAATGCGTGAGCACAATGTGTGTCCAGTACAGCAAATAGTTTTGTGTACAATAATACGTTTTCAAGGCGGATGTGGAGTTTCTGCGATAATCCACAAATAATGGCAATGCACGATGTTCTTGAGTTAGGAAATCGTCATAGAACGCTCCATCAGATAATCCCATCTCATGCAGCCAATAATCGAGAATGCTATTCCACGCAGTTTCCGCACCTCCTTTCAGCTGAAGCCACGATGCCCGCTCCTCGTCTGGATCAACGATGACGTTTTCGCCGTGCCCCGGCAGCACAGTCGTATGCAAATACTGAATGTTAGATTCCATACTCTTCACCAATTTCAAAAAATGCTTCATCGCCAATTCGAGGCTTTGAATCAAATCTTTGTGATCTTGTGGGATGCCAATCATATTCTGAAGTTCTTGACTTGCAAGAATCATCAATTGTCCGCTGCGGATAACTTCTCCTGCCAAAATTTTGCGAGCCTGCGATGCTGTAAATGCGGTGGGGAGGTTTCCGTCAAATTGATTGTACGTTCTTTGAGCATAACGAATATCCCCAATGGCAGTTTGTGTCCTTTCATACTTGATGTCAAACCCTGATTTGTTGTCACTCACCGGGTTTGCAGAGGCTGCAAATATGCTGTTGTGTGTTTCTTCATTTTTCCGGAAATCTATTGTTTGGTGGCGCATATCCTGCATACTAGCCGCCGCAATGTTTGCGAGAAGGCCATTTTTTGAGTAAAAATCCAAGAATTGTGTAAAAACACCCTGCAATGATGTTTTCAAAGCAGGGTCGTCTTGGAACGCTTGCATGAAGATCAATCGGATGTAATCCAAGATTGCATGCCCGAAAAAATCGAATGTTTCCTCCATGCTGACATCCATGTAGGATTGAAACGTCATTGCGCTAGTCGAGCAGAACGTTATATACACGCGCAAGCGTTTAATCACAGGACGGCTGCATTAAAGATCGTGCATGCTGGTGGCAATGGACATGACCCGATGGCACGGTCCGGATGGGAGGGTGGAGGGGCAGCTGCGGCGACACGGATACTGCCACATATTCCACGAAGATTCCTCGGAGGTCAGTCAGAATGACCTGCTGGGGCTGCCCGTCAGCTGGGTGGTGGACGGTGCGCGCTACAGCTGCGTGCAGCTGACGTGCGGGCATACGTTCCACGTGTCTGCATTGGCGTGGCAATGCCTGTATCGCGACATGCGGTGTCCGATGTGCCGGCGCGGTGACGTGGGGCGAATCTGCGTTGACACTCTGCCAGCGGAGATTCGCAGCGCTTTCCGGTGCCGACTCACAGACGCTGTTGCTGCAGACACCGCGGACGAGGCAGGCGACCTGGGCGACAGCGAGGGGTCACTCGAAGTTTCGGATGCTGAGTCTGATCCCGACACCATAGTGTATGAGGAGTATGCCAGGTGTGAGCGCTCCTTGCGAATGGTGGTGGAAGTGCGCTCCGGGTCGCACGACGTGTTTGTGTATGAGACTCCGTTGCACTACGACGACAGTGTGGAGACAGAGCGGGCTGCATGGAACTGGTCGCATGTCACGTCTCACAGCATGCGCTGCTTTCGTGTGCAGCAAAGTTTCACCCGTCACATGTGCAGCAAGGTCGCCACATGTGCGGTGCGTCTGACCCGGCCGTTGTCGCTCAAATTTTCCATCACCCATCCTCTTTTCCGGTGTGGCGTCGAAAGTCCGTGCATCGACATATCCTCGACCAGCGGCGGTGAAGTTGTGCTGGCCCGCTGTGGGGAATGCAGCACCGCTCCTGTCACGGTCGGCATGATGCACGTGGACCACGTCTCTTGTATCCTGCGTCTCGCGCTCGAGCCGAACATCCTGGTGGCGCTGTGGCGTGAGGGATGGTAATTTTGTGCTTCCGTTGCAGCGATGCGACCACGACAGCACGCAAGCGATTCTGGCTTTGGTCAGACTATTAAGCAAGCAAGAGGGCTTGGCAAATGGAAGAATCTTTGGCAGCTTTCAGTGCTTTGCGCATGAAAATCGCCGGTGCCACGCTGGTGGACATGAACAAAACTCTGATCTACGATGACGTGGGCATCGCGATTATGCAGTATGCCCTGGAACTCTGCGGCGCGCACTTCGAAATGGAGGTGCACAAGATCAATGCCAGCTCCTCTGTGAACTTCATCTCCACCTTGCTCGACACGCTGCCCATCCACGACATGCTGGACTGGAACGGCTCGGGCAAGGGCTTCGTGCAGAAGCCAGATGCAGTTTTCCAGATCTCCTTTGCAACGGGAGATGGCACGCGGCAATCGCTGCTCGTGTACTACGAGAGTGATGCTGGGAGCAAAGCAAACGACAAGGACCGCAAACAGGCCGCCCGCAAATTGTATCAGAGCACCTGCGGCTGCCGAGCCATCAACCATGTGCTCCCTGCCATATCCGTGCGCGCCAACGTGTTTGTAGGTCCCGAGCCAGACATACACCTTGCCGGCAGTGCTGCCGCCGAGCTCAACAAGGTGCAGCGCAGCGCTCAGAACGCGCTCGACTTTCTGCATGCCCTGACGGTGGCGCACTTATGGTTCTGCTGCCAGGTGTGTCTGTTGGTGCGACAAAAGGGCTCCTTCGCAAAGCTGGAATTTTCCGGCCATGTGCGCCCGCAAAAAAAATATGACATTCACTGTCTGATCGGCATGATACAAGTGGTTGACTGCCCCTCCCTGACATTCTTTGAGGCGCCGCACGTCATGGCCAACGTGCACAGCGTGCTGTACAATGTCGCAGGTGCGGCAGGCATCAAGTGTCTGTTTGTCGAACGATTCGACCCGACCGTCATTTCAGATGCTGTGCGTACATGCATGACAACACACGCAGCACATCCACAGTCACTGCACGGCATGCCGACTGTGCAGGACATGTGGAGGATTTTGCAGAGCTGTGACGAGCAGGCTTTGTTGCAGCAGGCTGCTGCGCCGCCCGCGCCGGCTGCTGCGCCGGCTGCTGCCCCTGCTGTTGCAGCGGCTGGCGCAGCCATACCTCCCGCGACTCGATTGACATGGAGTACGTCGGGGATGTTGGTCGTAGGCTCACCAGGTCCCGGTCTCGCAAACCTCAGGGCCAATGCACGTCAAGTCGCCGTGACTGCGCAGTTTCAGCAGAGGTTGGAGGCACCCAATCCCATTGGCAGCCCGGGCGATGCAGACTGGAATCTGGGCAAGAATTTGGTGGCCGAATATTATGATGCCATGTGTGCGGTCTTGCACGATGCTTTTTTCCACGCAATGACCTGGATTCCCGTTCAAACGCCTCACCACAACTACCTTTTGGATCTCAAAAAGCTCAAGGCCGAAAGCAAGAGAGATGTCAGTGTGCTGCAGTCTAGAGCGCAATCGACCGGCTTGTTGGCGCTGGGAATGCATAATTCCCTCGGATTCACACAGAAATCCTCGTCAGCCAATCTCAATCACATGTGCATGGAATCGTTGTTCGAGTCACTTCCCGTAATTGATCCCGTTCTCGAGACGTACATTGCTACGTTTCACGCACCCAACATTGCTCTGTTCCTGCGCCTCATCCGATGCACAAATCTACTGGCATTTGAGCACCTGGCAAAAACCAACCGGGGCGTCGATCTCAAGGACGCGTTTCAGAAGCGTCTCCGACACTTTCCAGTCGGCACTTCTGCTGACTTGGACTACATCATGCAGTACACCATCAGCAATGCCAAAAATGTGCACAGTATTTACCTCAAGCCTTCGAAAACATCTGTGCTACAGTCAGCTAACGTGACACACTCCACAGAATATGCCTGGATGTATGATTTGTTGAATTCCATCAGCCAGGCACCTTCAAATGACCTCGACAGCATGCTGCCCAAGTCGCCCCTCTTGCGCAAGTTTTTGCTGTGTCACAAAACAGTGTACAAAATGTTTCATTCAATTGTCATTCTTGCGCCTGCGAACAATAACCCACACCCGGCAGTGATAACCGACGCGGACAAGCGCGCCGTTTTTCAGCGCATCATACGTGCACTCATGAGGAAGACAGTCATGTATTTTATCGACGTGGTAGATCGTCACGTTGAGATTGATTGTCTACTGCGAAGAGACGAACATCGCAATGATAATGTAGACTATGATGAAATTAGAAACCTGAGAGGCTTGCGAGCAGACGGCGTAACAGAGGAAAGCGACAGGGATCTCAGAAATCGACTGCTGCACAGTCAAATCAAATTTACACGCTTGACGTGGCCACTCCGAGACCTCAACTTGTTCACACGAATCTCGTTGCCCGAGGTGATTGAAACCCCTTCAGGCATGACGGTGACATATCCTGGCAATCGTTCGTTTTGTCACACTGGAGACATGCACGAGGAAGAGAAACAATGTTTTGATTTCATGGAGGCGTTGCAAGAAAGAGATGCAAAAAATCGTGAGATGATGGAAATCGCATTTGACACAGACACTGTTGCCCCTTCTTGTCCGACAACAGCTGTGCCACAACACATGCAAACGCAATACAGTGCTCTTCTTGAGAAACAGCGTGCGGGCGTCAGTGAGTTGCCTTCTTCATTTTATCAGAGAGTCTTTCTGCGAAATTGTGCTGCTTCAAACAGTCACACGATATTGATGGCATGCCGGTGGAAGATTTTGCTAATGAAGACAACTCTGCTGTCGGCATTGAATGGGATTTGTCAAGAATTATCTGATCGTGTCCACAGACCTCATCACATTGCGTCATACAGTAAATCGGGTCCGGAGTCGTCTCGCGCGAATGAGCTGATTTTGCATCTATTTGAATTTCAAGACCCCCCACCAATCATGAATTGTCTTTACAAACCTCTTCCACAATATGTTGTGTGTATCCGAGAATTCACACATCCATCAAAGCCAAATCGACCCAACACAGCTTCTCTGCTTCCAACAATTCCCTTCGGCGTCGGAGGGAATGCATTTGACACAAATGACGTGAATCTGCTCGAATGTATATTTGGCATACGACACAGTGGCACTCCCAACATCTCCAAACTGGTATGGCGCAGTGGCTTACTGGTGGCATCGCGAAAGTACAATGTCGCGAAACGAAGGGTCGAGTTGCACCCCATTGACGCAACCAGGCAAAACCGTTGCATCACAGAGTCAGGTGCAGTGGCAGCTGCACCACGCAGGATTATTGTTGACCCCGGGTGGTATCATTTTTTGTGAGCCAAATGCATTTTGTTTTGTATAAAAGACACGTATGGCACCGATTGTTTCATTGTCACGAGATGAAACTGAAGCTGGACACGAAAGTGTCCCTCTTGGTGGTGCTGCTGGCTATCGCCATTTGCACTGCCTCCACCGCGGCGGATGGGCAAAAATCTGCTGGTTCAGAGCCCCCGACCACCGCTCCGCCTGCGACTGAGCAAGAGAGTGTCAATAAACAGTCTACTCAGTCTGCAGAAGATAAAGAAATCAGTGACGCAGTGGACATTGAAATTGCAAAGCGGGTGCGGGAAGGAGTATCGGCCGAACTGCAAAAACTCAAAGAAGAAAAGGAAATAAAAATCCAGATTGCACTGGCAGCACGCACCGAAGAATTGAAACAACGCATCCTGGCTGAAGTGCGTGCAAAGTTGGATGCGGAGGGGAAGAAGCCGTCTTCGTCCGAGTCAGGCGATTCGCAGGGGACAACCCAGCCGATCGTTACATCTGCGAACAAGGGATCCATCAAGCCGGGTGATTATCACAAACAAAGGGAAGATACCTGGACATGGGCGCACATGTTTGGTTTCTCGGAGCGTCCAGCGGACAGCGCGACAGACACGTCGAGTGCAGACCCCAATACCGGAGAGACCAATACCCCAAAAGGATCAGGAAGTATTCCTATCGTGCCACCCACGCCTTCATACTTCGATCGCGTGCGTACAAACATTCCCAATTGGTTTGGAAATTTTTTTGAATCTTTGGACAAGACAGGAGACAAATTGTACAAGATGTTGGAGAAGGCAGCTGAAGCTATCAATCAACCACACACTGATCAACGCTCTGAAGCAGTGCTTTTTTTGGTCGGATGCCTGATTCTGTTCAATGTAGTAACATGGGCAACTAAAACATATCATGAGCAATTCCAGCTGGCGAAAAAAGGTTACAATGATGTGTATGACATGACGGGGGCAAACACACATTTCGCATTAACAAGCGCATCGATGCGCTCATTGAGCGTGGTGAACTACACCTCGTATTTTCTTACATCTTTGGCATATGCCTTGTTGATATACTTGCACCCTTTGTTTTCTTTTCCAGTGTTATACCTGTACGTCAGTGTCTCACAGGAAAACTTCAAAAAGCAGACGTGGGTCGAAGCCTTGTACAATTTCTTGAACACAGAACACATTTTCGTGTGCTTGTGTGTCATGTTGAAGAACATGTTGACATTGTCTGTCAGTGAGCTGGTCACAGCATGTTTGGTAACAGCATGGAACGGGATACCGACCCTCTTCACGGTCCCAGACGGACAGTTGCCAACGTTTCATACAATCCATGGCACCACAATGTCGACGGTTTTTGTCGAGCTCAGGACCGCTGAGAAATTGTCGACAGACAATCTCTTTTACCAATTTGAGAATGATGAGCCTCTGATCAAGTTACTTCTGTTGAACATAATGATTGACGGCCTCATGCTCGTGGACATCCAGCATTGGCATCAAAGACCTGCAATTCCTTCAGCGACAGGTTTTGTGTGCAAAATGAAATCGCTTTTTATGATGATGGTATTGGGCACCAAGATGCCCATGCAGATGATTCTCCGAATGACACCGTCTGCAGTGACGTTGCACAGTCTGAGTGTCATGTTCAACATATCCTGGCATTCGTTGGTGAATCCAATATGTGAAGTGGTTCTGGACATAATACAGGCTATGTCTCCATTCGAGTGGATTTCCTGGATTAATGCATCTAACATATTTCCGCAGCCGGTACACGTCAATCACGTTTTTGACGCGTTTCTGACCAAGCCGCCTGCTGATGCCATGCGCTCTGCTGCGGAGCAAAACACATACTTTTTGGCCGTGTTGATACTCGTCCTGCTGACAGTTGTGTTTTACAATACTTTGAGCGACAAGTTTCACCATCTACAAACAAGACTGTTTGTAAACGCGTATGCGACAGCAGTGTTCCCGCACCGGCCGCACGTTCACGCTGCGATGTTCCTGAATGTATGTCTCAAGGCGATGCTAGTGTTCGGACGACCGCTAGAGTTGGTCTCAGTCCTGATTGCGCCTGACGTGGTGAAACAATGGCCGCAAGTCACCATCTTACTGCTTTGCGTGGATACAGTCTTCAATTTGGTGTGGTTGGCCCAGCTTATGGTGTTTTCAGCCTTGCCCTGCTGGAACTTCATGTATCAATTCTCTTATTTTCACGTTTTGAGTGGACGCCCTTACAGAGACAAAAGACAACCAGTCGAACATTTTGTGATTGAGAGTACAGCTCGTGGGCCAATGTTCTCCTGCTTGCAACACTTTTGGTTTGACGTTGAGAATAGCACTTATCTATACCACAAGGCAGAATTATGTGACAACGCAGAGCTGCGCTGGTGCCAAATTATTCTTGGAACATTCGACGCGGCCACCAGCAGAACTGGTGTGATCGGCGTGACCGAAGATGGGCAGCCGAAGATGTTGACACACTATGATGCCGAACTCCGGGCAAAAGAAGAAAGTTATAGGTGCCGCGGTGAACACCAAGCCAGTGCAATCAATATTGCAGATCGAAACACTCGCAACATGGTCGACACTGCTGGCATGCCGTCAGTTGCAGCGTCCGTTGTTACGTATTCCAAGCCAGTGCCCTTGTCGTCTGCCACGAGCAGGGCCGTTGGTGCACGTGTGATCGCCGCGCCTGCTGCTCCTGATAATGCTGCCGTGAATTGGGACTTTTTTTGGCAGTTTTTGATGAGTTTTCGCAACAAGCCAAAGCTCTCAGCGTATCAGAGAACTACAGCAAATTGGACACCAGGCAGCGTGCGATTCGAATGCCCTTCAGACACAGCCCTGCGGGCCAGCCGGCAGAGGGACAAATCGAATCGTGAGACCGAGAAGTTCAAGCAAAGTTTCTTCGAACACACAAAACGAGTGGCAGCCTTGTTCGCGTTAGTTGCGATTGTGGTGATTTGCTGGTATCCACGCACGCGCCTGCCTGGTGTCGTGTAATGGCTGCCATGTTTCAGCCACCCCGCTCGTTTTTGATAATAAAAGAGCGCACACTATTTCCGCATTGTTTCGTGAATGTCCAATGCCTGCAGTGCTGGTGCAAACGCGAGAGGTCAACACGAGCACGGCCCTGGTGCGAGAAATGGCATTGCGACACACTGTACAGGTCGGCACGCACAAGCGGCAAAAAGTACAGAGCGCTTTGTCGGCGCGCATACGCGCAGCCAAAGTGCACACGGGACAGCTCTCCAAGAAAAAAACACCCATGATGCGCATGCGCGAGTGCCGCAACGCCCTCGCGCTCTTGGATACCACGGGCTGGAACCGCAGTTTCCACCAGCGGCAGTTCCACGAGGATTTTCTCAAGGCATGCACGCGCACGTTTTGGAAGATGGAGCCGCCGGGCAGCTTTGCGCGCTGCCATCAGCAGGTGTTGCAGGAGAATTCGTGGGAACACCTCGCGCAGGAGGTGCTCATCAGCACGCCGCGACGCTTTGGAAAAACAATCAGCGTGTCCATGTTTGCCGCAGCCATGCTCTACAGTGCTCCGGCGGTCGAGCTCAGCATCTACAGCACGTGCAAGCGCATTTCACAGAAGCTGCTGCGCGGCGTGGTCAAATTCTTTTACGAAATCTGCGCGCAGGATCTCGGCAAGCACAACTTCCGCATCCGCCGGCAGAATATGGAGGAGATTGTCCTCGTCGGTCCCGAAGGCGAGCGCGACGTGCGCATCGTCAACTCGTACCCGAGCAAGGTGCGTGCCACCCCTGCCACCCCTTGCTTTGCCTGTGCATGCAGCGCGCTGCCCACAACACGCCTGTCCCTCCGGAGTGGTCCGCCGCCACCTACGGGTGAGCGTAGTGGGTTCGAGTCCCGCGGGGGACGCCTGAGAATCGAGCGAGACTTCAGGGTTTGACTTGCACTTGATTTATTTAAGATTGGGTTCACATTGGTAAATGATAAGTTATGAGTGGTTGCTCGACAACTTCGAATTGACACATGACACAGCACGGGCTCTGTCAAACTACATTACTTGGGACTTGACAGAAATGAAGAAAATGAGTGACGCGGACATAGCACATAAATTCCAAGCTGGAGTTCATGCAAACTTATTTTCCACAATCATTGTTCAGCAACTCATTGAAATGATGGATGTGTCATACCCGGAACGACCACAAGGTGATGTGTTTCTCAATATGTGCGATTATTTGAGCAATGAGCTGTGTATAAACAAAGATAAGGCGCATTGCATGGCAATGTACTTGAATATGTCACCAAGACATTTGCGACGTTTGACTGTAGATGAAATAAAATACATCCTATTTCCAGCAATTCTGGAAAATTGGCTGAACACTCTTGACATCACATGCTTGTTGAATACACTGAACTCTAAGTATCCGAATCGGCTGAAAAAAATCGTCTCATCAAGCGACAACCCGTTCGTGGTTTGAAAACGTTGGCACTTTCACAGAGGTGGGTACGACTCCGTGGGGGCTAGCAGACACACACAAATTTGTCCTTAAACGCCTCTTTATTAGGTGTTGGGCAACAACATCTCCTGCTGCATGTCTGCCACGGCGACATGGAGGGCAAGCAACGGGGCCGCGCCCACAAGCCGCGGCCAGCGCACGGTAGACGGGTGCACGACAATCGGAGGCGGCCCAATCTCATTGTAAGAAAATACGGCCGCATGCAAGTCGTCCTCTGCGACAGCCTTCCTCGGGACGGCACGAAGCAGCGGGCTCGTGGGCGGAGTGTTCATATTGGTCACAGCGCTGACATGCGTGCGTGGCTTCTTTTATAGTGTTTGTGTGCTTGTTGCTGCACGGCCCTCGGTGCGTGTGCCTACTCTGGGTCCAGCACAAAGTGGGCGCGGTGCGTGAGCGAGGGAAATTCCAGCGCGAACGAGCGCTCCAGTTGTCGCACCAGGGCGCGTGGGGATGGCACCAGGCTCACGCCTGGCTGCTCGTTTGCCTCGCGTGCGCCAGCAGTGCTTGCAAGTGCCTGTGCACACTCGGCGATTCGCTGGCGGGCTGCTTCGTGTTTTTGCAAGAGCAGGTGGCAGTCAATCTTGTTCTTGCCGAGGTCCTTGCCTGCGCCGCGCAGGACAGCCCGCTTCGGCTTGCGTGATGTCGCTTTGAGCGGCATGCCCTGTTGAAAATGGCACGCTTTTAATACTGGGGCAGGGCTCGGGGTCGAATCATGCACGTACAGACAGGATACAGACAGGCAGCGCACGCAGACAGAGTACCTGGAATCGAATCGAGCTCTTGACCTTTTCGCGCATGAGCCGCACGGGGATGCGCAGTTTCGGCGTGCCGTCCTCGAGGAGCTCCTGGTTGTCGAAGTCGCGCGAGAGGCGCACGTGCCGGAATATGGCTTTCTCGAGCTTCAGGTTCGGATGGTAAAACTTGCCATTGATGTTGATGGCAGGAATTTGCGCCGACACGTCCGAGTTGAGAGGTTGCAGCCAGAAAATATACGACTCGTTGCGCTCCATGAGGGCCAGCAGCTTGTCGAGCCGGATGGGCGTCTCGCTCTTGCACGCGACGCCCGCTTTGACGATGTCGTACTCTGCCATGGTGATGCATTTCATTTTTGGTAAAATGGGTGGCGAATCGCTTCCCACTGTAGTTTGGTTTTTTTTCGTGTCTTGGGCCTCTCAATCGGACGTTGCCGCTATCTCAATAATCGCGCGATGCATCAGCTCGCACGGGCGCAGCCCGGCCACCACAGCTCGGACGTGCCGCACTTCAAAAATCACATCAAACAGCACGCGACGCCCGGACACCGTCGTCGGAAAATGCAGCTGCAACTCATCGTGCACCCTCAGATCTAACCTGACGTTATTTTTGCCAGTGCTGACCAGCACCGTGTACACGCGGGAGGCGTTGGGTTCCGAGTCCGAAGAGTTGCTGTGTTCGTGTGCGATGTCCTCGCGGCGCATGCGCACGCGCAACGCGTCCTGTCGGTCGCACGTCGCATGCAGCAGCTGGCACTCGCGCGCGGACAGGCCCGCTTGTGTCACGACACCGAGCGTGCTGTGGCCTGCTCCTTCGCGCATTTGCATCGCAATGTGCTTGCTGTTATACATGTCGAAGATGGCATATCGTGTAATTCACGCCCCCCTGTATTTAGGCGCGCTAGGCTTGAGCGCAATGCGGCGCGCGGCGTGGAGACGCAACGCAATTCTCGGGATTTTATCAGCACTGTTCACTATGGCCTCCGCGCAGACAGCAGCACAAATTGAGACGTGGACCGCGAGCGCCGCGACCCTCTCCGGGGTGTCCGGGTGGTCGCTCGTGCGCTACCTGCCCGCGGCGGCAGCGACGTGGCACTTTGCGACGGACGGCCTCATGGGCACGCAGGCGTACACGACGGCGCAGAGCGGCAACGGCGGGTGGGGCGTCGTGTTCCCGGCGGGCTTTGACGAGGTCTTCATCAGCAGCGCGGATTTCTCAAAGTGGGTTCACTTTCCGAAAGCATCACTGACTATGCCAAGCACAGTGCCTTCTGACGGGACCTTGGAATGCCTTGTATACAAGGCTGATTCGACTACATTTCCAGACACACTCAGATGGTTTATGCGTAATGACAATGCACAAGACCCCACGATTGGCACAGCAGACTGGAGTGCGGCAACTTATTTGCAAACTAATGTGTATCTTGGGAATTCTGGGGCCACTGCAGGAGCCTCGAGCAAGGGCTCGCTCGTCTTCGTGCGCACGCGCGCGCCCTGCGAGCGCCGCGGCGAGGCCGAGCGCCTCACGGGGATGCGCGACTGGCTGCAGATCAAGCACCTGCCTGCGTGGACACAAAATAATGCCAACGGC
>Ga0209390_10007049_pt1 | contig 14629 bp, 12 predicted proteins | sample BON01_FD_187212 | JGI IMG/M metagenome (GOLD analysis project Ga0209390, IMG submission 187212) | Freshwater microbial communities from Lake Bonney liftoff mats and glacier meltwater in Antarctica - BON-01 (SPAdes) (version 2) | ecosystem: Environmental > Aquatic > Freshwater > Ice > Glacier... | reverse complement strand
ATGTGTGACATTACTCATTAGTCCTAACAGTTCCCAGACCATACACATACACACACACACACACACACGCACACACACACGCACACACACACGCACACACACAACTACCCCACTCACCACACACCCACAAACCCGCACAGACACGTAAACACACACACACACTCACTCACGCACAACGAGAAAAAGAGAGAGAGAAAAAGAAAGAGAAAGAGAGTGAGATGGAGAAAGAGGAACAGACAGAGCAAAATTTGATTCAGTAGCAGAGTGCTCGGGCCGATTGTTGTAGAGTGTTGTAGGGTGGTGCAGCATGTTGCAGCACGGTGCAGTGTGTTGCAGAGTGTTGCAGCGTACCTTGATACGAACAGTGGCAGAGTCATCGGGCTCATAATCACCCTGATCCGTCGGAATCAGAATAGCACGCAACCCCTGCCCATCATCAAGCGTGTCACAAAAAAGACGTTAAAAAGCCGTTATCTTCTTAAAAAAGCCTCATGCTTTCATTTACAGATTTCTGTATTCTCACACAAAAGAGTCCTATTCACTCTCACGAACAGAGCCTTATATTCGGATCAAACGATTAGTAGGAATGAAAATAGCACGTAACCCCTGTACGTCAACATGTATGTCAAAAGAACCTTTTATTTTCATCAAAAGAGCCCTGTATTTCATTTAAGCGCCCCATGTCTTCAAGGAAAGAGGACCACATTCTGATGAAATGATTCCTATCAAGGAGAATGACGCCTGCACCCTGCATCTCAACAGTTGCAGCCTCTTAAGGGGTGTTGCACGGTGTTGCAGGGTGTTGCAATGCGTTAAACGGTGCGGCAGAGCGTTACAGTGTGCTGGGGTGTGGCCTGGTCCTTAAATTGGTTGACCCAAGTCTTGAGGCGTTGCAGTATGTTGCCATTTGCTGCAGTGAGGCGTTGCAGTATGTTGCAGTGTGCTACAGTGTGCTGCGGTGTGACCTGGTCTTCAAATTGGGCGGTCAAGATTCGTGTGGCAGCGTCCTGCTGTCTGTTGCAGTACGTTGTAGTGTGTTGCAGGATGTTGCAGTGTGACCTGGACCTTAAGTTGGGCGACAACGGTCTTGAGTAGTTGCACTACGTTGCAGTGCAGTGTGTTGCAGTGTGTTGCAATGTGACCTGGTCCTTAAATTGCGCGACTAAGGTCTTGAGGGCAGGAATCTGGGTGATTGTCTCAGGGTCATCCAGCTTGATGTTCATCACCTGTTACAGTACGTTGCAGCGTGTGTTGCAGTGTGTTGCAGTATAGGGTTGTCAAACTGATGAGCATCATTTGTCCTTTCCGGAATGCAAATTTCGCACGCGGAAGAATGCGCCATATGGCACACAAAAACACAAACGTCTCATTCATAAGTGTGACATGACTCATTCATAAGTGTGATCTGACTCATTCATGAGTATTCTTGACTCATTCAGCCACCGTTGCGAACTCCAGTGTGTTTGTATTATGACTGATTCACATGTGAGGGACTCTTGCATGTGTGGGGCATATGTGTGCCACATGTGTGCCATGTGTGTGTGCCATGTGTGTCATGGCTCATTCACATGTGAGTGCCTCTTGCATATTTGCGCCATAGGTGTGCGATGTTTCATGTGACATGACTCATGTGTCATGAAACATGTGACATGACTCATGACTCATGTGTCATGAAACATCGCATCGCACTCATATAGGTGTGCGATGTTTCATTTGACATGACTTATGTGTCATGAAGACATGACTTTTGTGTCATGAATGACTTGACTCATGTGTCACGAAACATCGCACTCGTATTCCGCAAATATGCAACAGTCACTCAACAGTCACTGACATGCAAATGCGCTATGACATATACACAGGAGTTCACACAAGGGTGGCTGAATGAATAGTCACGTCACACTCATGAATGAGTTGTGTCACACTCATGAATGAGTTATGTCACACTTATGAATGAGTTGTGTCACACTTCACACTCATGAATGAGTTGTGTCACACTCATGAATGAGTTATGTCACACTTATGAATGAGTTGTGTCACACTTACGAATGCTACTCATAATGGCGGCAGTCTTGCCCATCAGGGCACCAAGGACATGAGTGATGTATTTGACACATATGAATGAGTCATGTGACACAAAGATATGAGTGAGGCATTTGACACATATGAATGAGTCATGTCACATAAAGACATGAGGCATGACACGCACACGACAGACGCACAATGTGAATGAGTCATGTCACACATATGCATGAGCCATGACACATGAGTCGTGTACACAAAGGAACGAGTCATGTCACACGTATAAATGAGTCATGTCAAACATATGCATGAGCCATGACAAATGCACAATAGACTCACACCTGTGCCAGTCTCGCCCATCACGAAAAAACAAAGGAAAAAAAGAGACACATGAATGAGTCACGTCACATGTGTGAGGCACGTCACATGTGTGAAAAAGGCATACTACATGCACAAGAGAATGACATGACAAGAGACTGACATCACAATACACTCACATCACAGTAGACTCACACTACACTAGATAGACATAACACGAGCCTCACATGACAAGAGACCCACCTAGAATAGTGGCGAGAGACTGACATGACAAAAGACTGAAATGACAATATACTCACACTACACTAGATAGACATAACAATACACTCACATGACGATACACTCACCTCACAATAATGGCGAGAGACTCACATGACAAAAGACTGAAATGACAATATACTAACATCACACTAGATAGACATCACAAGAGACTCACATCACAATACACTCACCTCACAATAGCGGCGAGAGACTCACATGACAAGAGACTCACATCACAATACACTCACCTCACAATAGCGGCGAGAGACTCACATGACAAGAGACTCACATCACAATACACTCACCTCACAATAGCGGCGAGCGACTCACATTACAAGAGACTCACATCACAATACACTCACCTCACAATAGCGGCGAGAGACTCACATTACAAGAGACTCACATCACAATACACTCATGTCACAATAGCGGCGAGAGACTGACATGACAAGAGACTGACATCACAATACACTCACGTCACAATAGAATCAACTGACAATGGACTGAAATGACAAGAGACTGACATGACAGGAGACTGACATGACAAGAGACTGACATCACAATAGCGGCGAGAGACTGACCTCACGAGAGACTCACATCACAATACACTCATGTCACAATAGCGGCAGTCTCCGCCATGAGAAACGCTAAGATAAAGACATATCATGATAAAGATGCGATGTATCACGACTCATGATCAAGATATATGATGAGTCGTGCACACAAAGGAATGAGTCATGTCACACATATGAATGAGTCATGAGTCGTGTACACAAAGGAATGAGTCGTGTCACACATATGAATGAGTCATGAGTCGTGTCGTGTACACAAGGGAATGAGTCATGTCACACATACGAACGAGTCATTAGTCGTGCACACAAAGGAATGAGTCATGTCACACATATGAATGAGTCATGTCTCACTAATAAATGCTACTCTCAATGATGGTAGCCTCGACCAAGACGGAAATAAAGACGTGTGCATGAAGTAAAGACATGTACATAAGTCGTGTACACGTAAGAATGACATATCCCAAATATATGGCTCATCTCACAAATATATGACTCATCTCACAAATATATGACTCATCTCACAAATATATGACTCATCTCACACATATATGACTCATCTCACACATATATGACTCATCTCACACATATATGACTCATCTCACACATATATGACTCATCTCACAAGTATATGACTCATCTCACAAATATATGACTCATCTCACAAATATATTACTCATCTCACAAATGTATGACTCATCTCACAAATATATTACTCACCTCACAAATATATGACTCATCTCACAAATATATGACTCATCTCACAAATATATATAACTCATCTCACACATATATGACTCATCTCACAAATATATGACTCATCTCACAAATATATGACTCATCTCACATATATATGACTCATATCACACATATATGACTCATCTCACACATATATGACTCATCTCACAAATATATGACTCATCTCACAAATACATGAATCATCTCACATATATATATGAATCATCTCACAAATATATGACTCATCTCACACATATATGACTCATCTCACAAATTTATGACTCATCTCACAAATATATGACTCATCTCACAAACATACGACTCATCTCACAAATATGTGACTCATCTCACAAATATATGACTCAATTCACACATATATGACTCATCTCACACATGTATGACTCATCTTCCACATATGGTTCATCTCACACATAAACGAGCAATATCTCACAAATAAACGAGCAACAACACACTTCTGAATGTCACTCACAATGGTGTAGTCTCGCCCATGAGCAACAACCGACATGTGAATGAGTCATGTACACGTAAGAATGAGCCATCTCACACGTAGGGCTTCTCTCACACACATAAACGAGCAATATCATACACATGAATGCTACTCACAATGGTGGCAGTCTCGCCCATGAGGGAACCAAACGTGAGCCGCTTGCCTTTAACCGGAATTTTGAGATCCGTCAGCTCCCCATCCTGTGATAAGTCATGTCCCACATGTATGAATGAGCCATGGCACACATATCAAAATGCAACATGTCATATCACAAATATGCAAGAGTCATGACACATACGCGAATGAGAGGCCCTTGCCGTGTACCAGAATCCTAAGATCGCCAATCTGCTCCTGAAATACACACATGACGTGACTAATTGCGTCTATGAAATGAGTGCCGCATGACTCATCCCAACAATTGACAAGAATGATTCATAAGCCCGTGCACCGGAATCGTGTGATCGCATCGTGTCATGACATGGTGTGATTGCTCAGCTCTCCCTTCTTCAATCAGTCAAATCACATATATTTGTATATGCAATGACACATATATATGTATATGCTATGACACATCAGTGTGCTACAGGGTGGCGAAGACTCATAGAATGTCTTGAGATGCAGGTCATTTTCCACAAAAGAGCCACTAATCATAGGGCTCTTTTGCGGAAAATGACCTATAGAGATAAGGCATCCTATGAGTCTTCGCCACCCTGTATGACACAATCAACACATATGTATGTATAGATGTGACTTGACTTATTTATTGGAGAAGGGTGCTATGTCACTTTGTGTAATAGCACACTTTGTCAATACGAAATACGTCTTGAAGCATATATGCATCAGTCATGCCATTTAAAGATGAGTCATGCCACACTACATAATATGAAATAAATCACGTCATATGTAAAGTGGTGCCTCCCCTCCCCTTCCCGGCACAAATTGAGGGAAAGAGAGGACTTGGGAACCTGATCTTACACATGTGTGACATGACTCATGTATACGAGTGGCAGGACTCATGCATACAGGTGGCATTACTCAAGAACTGAAACATTCGCATGTTTCAAATGACTCTGCGGGCAAAAGGAATTTAGAAACATAATGTATGTGTGCGAATGTTAGTGTGTAAAGGCGTGTGCGTGATACAGCCCATGTATAGGTGTCACACGAAGAGCTCGTTCGTGTGACATGACCAATACACATTTGTAACATGACTCTGCGGGCAAAAAAGAACTTGGAAACTGCACATGTGTGACATGACGCATGCATATGTGTGACAGGACTCATGCATACGTGTGACATCACTGATTTACATGTATGACAATTCCTCTTCCACATTGTGACATGACTCATTCATATGTGTGACATGCCTCAAACGTACGTATGCATACGCATCACTTGAAGTGCTGCATATGTGTGACATGACGCATTCCCACGTGTGACACGACTCATTCGAATACCGGATCCCAGGGAGCATCTTTGATGAGATCTTGGCGTTTTCGAAATTTCTCCGAATCCAACGGGTCGTCGCCCTGTCGACTCATTTGTATGTCACGTCACTCATTCATATGTGTGACGTGCCTCATTCATATGTGTGACCTGACTCGTTCAAATGTTTGACATGACTCATTCGTATGTGCGACATGACTGATCGAAAGCACCCAAAATCGGCGCCCTGGTGTATGACATGACTTATTCATGTGTCACATGACTCATTCATATGTGTGATTCGACTCATTCATATGTATGATTTGACTCCTTCATCAGAGTGATTTGACTTAATTCAAATGTGTGGCATGTCTCACTCATACAAGTGACACTCTTGGCTCGTATGTGTACCATGCCCCTTTGATGCGTGGAATATGAATGGTTTCCGTGGCGACCATCTTGAACGCCATCACATGGGTGACATAACTTATTCATGTGTGTCACAAGACCATGACTCGTTCACATGTGTTGACATGGGTGACATAACTTATTCATGTGCGTCACAATGCCATGACTCGTTCATGTCTGTAACATGACTCGTTGCTGTGTATGACATGACCCATTTCAAGGGCGACAACCTTTGGCGCCAACACGCGTTCAGTGTTTTCAAAGGCATTCTTCGCTGTTCCTCCCTTCACCTCCTCCTCCTCCTCCTCCTCCTCGTCTTCTTCTAAGTCCTGTGTGCGTGCGAGAGCGAGACAGAGAGGGAGCAAGAGAGAGCGAGAAAGGGTGAGACAGGATGAGAAGAAGAGTTTGTGCGTGTGCGTGTGCTTGTGTGTGTGTGTGCGTGCGCGCATGGGTGTAGACCACATGTTGACTACACTTATAGGCACATGTGTGCACGTGTGGGTGTGTGTACGGGTGTGCACGTGTACGGTGTGTGTGTGTGAAGTTCTGTGTGTGCTCACGCACACGCACGCGCTCATACACACGAACACGCACACGCACACGCACACGCACACGCTCACGCTCACGCTCACGCACACGCACACGCACGCACACACACGCACACACCTGGGCAAACACCCGCAGAGGAACGGAAGCAAAGGTGAGAGCACCCGCGTTCAGCAACTGCCTCCTGCTCATTCCCACACTCATATCCTCCCCACCTTTCGCAACCGCTAGCATAAGTGTTGCGGCAGTTCTAGTGGAGGGAGATGGAGGAGGGGGGGTATTCAGAGAGGTGATATCGTGTGTTAATGATCGTCAAATGTATTACTTCCACATCACGTGCGACATTTGTGTGTGCAAATACAGGCGTTGGCAAGGATGAGAGTGTGGATGTAGGTGTGTTCATAGAAGAGGTTCGTGCTTCGTCATCATGGTGTTTCGATTTCTTTCTAAAATCGAATTCAGTGCATGCCTTTATCTATCCTCTGCCACATACACAAATACATTTCCTCTGCCTAATACACTCGTGTGACATAGAACCATAAACACAGACACATACACCCATCTCTCTCGCTAGTTCAAGACAGAAACACACACACACACAGAGACACATGCACCTGTAAATACAAATGGCTCTCACTGTATCAGATACAAAAGTGGAGCTCACCTTGGTGCACGCAGCTGGGGAAGGGCAGAGGCAGCAGAAAAGGCGGTAGCCTCACTGATAATTGCTGCCGCGCAGGCGCACAGCGCAGCTCTGAATCAGACAAAAGTAGACACACACAGACGCACACAGGGGCGGTGGAGTGAGCAGAAATAAAAAGTGAGTGAATGCCAGGCAAGGAGAGAGAAGACGAGAAAGAGAAGGCATCAGGGTGTATATGTGCATGCGTATGCACATGTGCATATGTACATGTGTATGTGCGCGTGCGGGTGCGTGTGTGTTCGGGTAGGTGTGTGTGTGTGTGTGTGTGTGTGTGTGCGTGCGCGCGTGAGTGCGTGCGTGCGTGCATGCGTGCGTGCATGCGTACATGCGTGCGTGCATGTGTGTGTGTGTGTATGTGTGTGTGCACGTGTTTATGTGTGTGCGTGTGATCCCGCAAACAACGAGGCGCCCACACACACAGGGCACTCAAGGTGCGCGGTCACATCTGAAAGCTCACGTCGTGCAGGTTCCAGTACATGTTCGTAGCCCACAAATATTCCCTGTGTTCAAGCACAGGGCAGCGTGTGCTCATGTGCAGACACGCCGCACAGAAGACACGCGGGCAGCACCTGCGGCAGCTCATCTCTGGCTTTCTTTGTTTACAGCTCGTTCCAGAGACCGTGTCTTGACCAAGACTTGGCTGTGGTGGCCTCGGGTGGGACACAATGCACCGCCAGACCCAACAAACGATGTATATTCACTTCTTCTTCGAACGATTTTGTCAAAATATTAGTTACTCTAGAGTACAAATATACCAAGTCTTGGAATTATATTTACTAATTAGAGTCGGCGGGGTTGGCCCTTAAAATATTTTGCATGGTCCTTCAAACTGCTCGTCTAGAATGATCGAAGGCCAAATGCATTTCTGCTTCGCGCTGGTGGTCGGCCTTCTTGTGGCGCAGTCAGCCCATGGGTTTGCACTGGGTGTGGCAACCGCACCATCTGCGCAGAGCATGGCGTGTTGGTCGGTGCCCTACAGTGCACAGCATCTTGGGCGCTCTTCATATGTTCTTCGTCCTCGCGCGTTGCGCGGCCGACTGACGCCGCTTGCGCAGGTTCACGTTACGCCTGTCTGAATCCCAGATATGTTCCGCCACCGTCGCATTGCAGCTTGTGCTGGCGCTAACTGCGCATATCCCCCTTTGTATGTCCCGGCGCCCCTGTGTTGCAAATGTAGAGCGGAACGCCCTTGGACCAAGCCAAGGCGCTGCCGCCCATGGATTTAAACGAAGACAATGTGAACAGAGCACTCGAGGAGGCCAAGGACATGCTTGGGACTATTTTTGGCAACTCTGCCGAAAACCGTAACATTGGCATCACCGGCGATGTGGAGGTGAGTGTGTGAATGATCAACTAACATCGCATGAAATGTGATGAATCTAGCTGCCTTTGGCATATTCGCAAAGTTAGCAAACCAGGGGCGTGCGGCGGCAGAGTGCTTTAAGTGTGCAGCAGCCGCGCGCCCTCTTGATCGGACCATCGCATGAGATCAAGCAAGGTCGTGTAAAAGGAGTAAGGTCGTGTAATGGAGCAAGGTCGTGTAATGCAAGGTTGTGTCATGCAAGGTTAACTCGTACACGATGGTGAACTAGTACAGGATGGTTAAGTACAATGGTCAAGTTGTATACGATTGTTTCCATTATACGACCTTGCTCCATTACACGACCTTGCTTGATCTCATGTCAATGGTCCGATCCAGTGGGCGGACTGTCTCTCTCGGAAAACTATTGTTTTCCACTGTCAGACGTCTGCACATCCGATCCCAGATCAGTCTTTAATAAGATCGGTCAACACAGACGTCCGATCTCACAAAGAATGATAAAAAAAGACAAGATCCGATGTGGCGAGTTGTCCGGTCTGGAAAAATATGAAAAAAATGGACCACACACCCCACAGCTCGAATCGTGGCCAGAGGTCCGTCCGATGCGTGGTTTCCCACTTGTTGATTTGCAGTTTCCAACTTCTTTACTCTGTCTCACTGCAATATATTATGTCGTCATGGCCACACTGCATTGGCGACCATCGTGGCTGGTGTATGTGTCTGCCACGGTTGCAGCCACAGTACGGGTTCCAGTTGTGCGTGGTGGCCCCACGTGCCAGATAAGGCCAGACCTCAGCAGAACTAAACAGACCTGAATAGACCTGAACAGGCTTCAACAGACCGTAACAGGCATTTCACAGGCTGAAAAAGGCCTCAACAGATCTGATGAGGTCTTAACAGGCCTTAACAGACACCAAAATGGCCTTTACAGATCTTGACAGGCCTTAGAAGACGGTTCGTGCGAGTTGCGTGCGAGTTTGTTTGTGCACTTGCGGCCGCGCGCTCCGGGGCTGCTTCTTGCAAGAAGCTTGTTGCGTATACACTCAGCATTTGCAACAGAAAACACGTGGGAGATGCCATCTTCACGTGCACCATGCGTGCTCAGCCTGCATTCATGTGTTGATGTGCGTGACGGCACGTTTCTGACTACGAACGAAGGGCCGTGTGGCCACCATGCACTGTTCTCACGCCTCTCGCATACTGACACCTCCCACATGCTTTCCCCCATGCTTGTGTTTCATGCCTTGGGCTCTCAGCTGGTAGACATTGATGGGCCCTTCATCACTGTGCGCCTCGTGGGGCGCTTCTGGCATAAGCGGGTTGACGTGCTGGCAAGGGTGCAAAACTATGTCCTCACAAGAATACCTGAAGCTATTGAACTGCAGATTGAAGACCCTTCCCAGCTTGATGGTTGTCTGTGTGTGTTTGCATGCGTCTGTGTGTCTTTGGATGTATCTGTGTGTGTCGTCTGGCGTGCACATGTGGGGAGGCGTTGGGGTGTGCAATAGACGATGTGTGTAGCGTGATTGCGGGGTTTCTTGGTGTATACCGCTGCTTGGGTGTGCGGCAGCAAGGCCATACTCTGATGCTGCTGCAACCTGATCCGGACTGGGCGCGGCGGAGCACTGACGCACACATACACACGCACACGCAAACACACGCACACGCGTACACGCACACGCACCTGTTGGTTGACATGGCAGACACAAGTGTGGAAGGCGGGTACAAAATCTCCAAGGAGGATGGATCTGCAGGCAAGGCTGGTCGCTGAAGTCTTTTGCAAATCTTACTGCACCACGGTGCAACACACTGCAACACACTGCAACACACATCACACTACATCATACTGCAACACCCACTCACACGGTCGCAAGCCACACACACTCGACAGTGCATCACATTGGGAATGCCGGCCCTCGGTTTACACACGCGGCCTTTTCCACTGGGCATATAAAAACATGCCCAAAAATTCCTTCAGCTGAAAGTAACTTTCTGTGAAAACGCATCGAATTGGGCATACGTTGGTCTCGCTGTTGCATGCTGCAGGACTTGTGCTGTGAAAGAAGGGGGACGCACGTGTCACAGTCCCACGCACGTGTGCGTGTCATAGCTGCATGGCCTTTGTTGGCGCAGTCCCATTTTTGGCGTGTGGCTGCGAGTAGCTTTAGCCTCGAGTTGCCGTGCGCGACATGGTCACGACCAAACTCTGGAAATTTTTGCATTTTTTTTTAAATTTATACTTTTTGCGTCGCCGCAATAAGACGAAAGTGTTACTTTGAAAACCTTGTCGCACGACTCCGTCGCAATCGGGAGTTTGGTCCAGCTGCCGGCATTGCACATTCAAGAAAAGATAATACCAAATCCTTTAGGTCTCCCGAAGTTGGTCATAACCATGTGGCGCGCGGCGGCCAAGGGGCTTTACTCTACAAGGTAGGAATTTGCAGACACAATGAAGCATTCTGAGAGCATTTGCGAACTCTTTAAAACAAACTTGTTCAAATGCACAATAAACTAGTTCAGTGTCACTCAGACTCTGACCCTTTCAAAAGCTCCCTTTTTGTTCAAGTCACTCGACACGTACTACATATGCAGCACTGCCAGGTATATTTGCGTGCAAGGATCTTGGCAGACATGCGTATTCAAGATGATACCTCGGGCAACTATCCTATTCGCCACGATACTGTCCCAGCGGTGGCAAGTTTGTTCGCCACAGGTGCTTCGGCATCAAGCCCAGCAGCAACAAGCACACGATTGATATTTCCAGGCCAAGCAGAACGAGAAGGAGGAGGAGGAGAAGGAGAAGAAGAGGGGCGAGACACATGCGCACCTACCGGTGGTGAGCGCACTGGTGGCTCTTGGGTAAAGAATGCGGGGGGGCAACGAATCGCGAAATTGAGAGCGCAATACAGTGGTCTTGCGCGTCATTCAAACCATGGCTGCACCGTAATAGAGTGGTCTTGAGCGTCATGTAATACATTGATTTGAGCGTCACGGACTGGCATGCACACTATCTGAGACAAGCTCTTGGTCTCATTTGCATTCCTGGGCATATATTCTAAAAGGTGGACATCTTGGAGGTTCGCATGACTTTAAGACCCCTTAGTTGTGCCCCACGGTGCATCCGGTCCGTGCATAGATATGCGTTTTGGTACCGTGGCACTGCCAAGAAAAAGTAAATTACGTACTTTATTTCGGGACAAAAGGAAAGGTGCGCGTGCAATCTTTCCTCCCTTAGTCACTGTGTACTTCTTTGGCAGAGTTGCATGCCCTATATTTCAGTAATTTTCAAGTTCCTTTGAAAAATAACATAGTACAAAAAAGATAGATTACACACGAGGAGTGCGATGCAGTTCCAATGATACAGTGTGGTACTGTGTGATGCTGTGTGGTGCTGTGTCTTGCTGTGCAATGCAGTGTGTTGCTCTTGCTTTGCATTGCAATGTGTTTCTCTATGATACAGCGTGCTGTATTGAGTTGCAGTGTGTTGCAGTGTGTTGCAGTGTATTGCAGCATGTTGCAGCCAAGAGGCGACGCGCTAATAGACCACGTTGGTCCAGAAGTCAGGAGGCTGCGCCAAACACTGGGGTCGAGTGAGATTGAGCGATGAGTCACGGAGCTTTGCCTTGTTTGCCAGGTCGTAGATCTGCACATGACGGTCGGAAATCGTAACAAGATTCGCGTCCATGTAGACGGATCTATAGATTTGTCGCTCTCCATTCCCGTAGCCCCATCTCCACCCTTTGGGCATCTTGTCGCTTTGGTGTGACACCTTGTCATAGAGTGAGATAGCCTGGTCGTGGATGTAAAAGAGATAGGCGCCATCAAAGACGACCTCCTCGGAGTAGCGCTCTTCGTTGCCTTTTGGCCTCTCCCAGACTTGCATGGGCAGCACCAACAGGCCAGATGCAGGGTGGAAGAGGAAGGCTTTGTGGTCGTAACTTGCCAGCGAGTTGGTGCCTCTATGCCCCACTATCATTGAGGCAAGCTCCACAGGCTTCTCAGGCTTGCCCACATCAAACAGCGACAACTTTACCCCCAAAACAAGAGCGCCTCCATTCGCATCGTCTTCCGTGTCCTTGCCCAGCCCCAGGAGGAGCGACGAGGAGATGGGGTGCAGGTATTCAGAAAAGCCCGGGATCTTGAGCTGGCCCCTCACGAGAGGGTGCGCGGCGTCGGAAAGGTCGAGCACAAAGAGCGGATCCACTTGTCGAAATGTAACAATATAGCCCGTGTCTCCGGCAAAGCGAACGGCATAGATGCGCTCGCCCGGCGCCAACCCCTCCACCTTGCCAGCTTGCCGGCCGTCCTCGGTGTCATAGATATAGACGTTGCTGACAGACGTAGGGGGGTCACGCCACATGTCGCCCCAGGTGGTCGCGATGCGGAGATGTCCCTCGTGCTCGTCCAACGCAAACTGATTCACTATCGAGCCCGGTACAGTGTAGAGGCGGCTAAATGTCGGCGACCCCAGAGCGAGAGCAAACTGAAGGACGACAGTCCACTGTCCGTCGCGTGGCTCGCCGTCGGACAACATGGTGTAGTCCCAGTTGGTCGCTGAGACATAGATGTAGCGAGCCGACATCATGACTGCTTCACCGCGCCCAGCATGCGTGGTCGTCTTGACCTGCCCCATAGAGTCGGGCGAGGTGGAGACAGCAACAACCGTCACCCATCCAGAGGACACCCCAAGATTCGAGACATAGCTCACGTCCTCGCAAGAGCACACGGGCGACACGTCAACCGCCATCTTCAGCTCCACATCTGCTTCGCTGGGGCTTAGAGTGCGCGCCACTGGCGCGTGCGTCCGCAGCGAAGAGGAAGACGACGTCGACGACGACGACGACGACGAGGCCATTTTTGCATTCGGCATTGCAATGCCTCTGCCTTGGCCATACATTCCGTACGAGGGCCACGTGCTGAGGTGTGACACAAATGCATGTGTCAAACAAAATGTGTATCAATCAGAAGAACTCTACAAAAGACACCAACCAACTATCCCAACAAGATTGTCAGATCTACACATTTGTCATACGCAAGCAACTCCGATTTTTTTGATTTTGTCATGTGTAGATCCGACTGAAGGCTCTGCACCTATTGACTTGGAGCTTCACTCGCATCTAAACAATGGAAACCCGCACGCAACTCATGTAAAGATCTGTCACACCAAAAGAGCTCTAGACCTACAAACAAGACCTACATTTTGTCGGAAAACCTGGCGACGACAGCCAAAAAATAACTACATATCTGTAAAGAGACTTACAGAAGAGACTTGCAAAGGAAATCTAGGAGTTTTGGGATATCTGATGACGACATAGATCAACTGCTTAATGCGACGAGCACTTAGATATGAGCCTTCAATCTCTCAAAGGAGACGTGTATACATGGGAAAAGACGTAAAAGACAGTCCTGTAAAAGAGACCTGCAAAAGAAACATGTAAAAGAGACTATGTGATGTTGGAACATCTGACAACGAACATCTGACAACGACCACCATACATCAAATGGTCAATGGAATTAACACACAGGTACTTTTTGCAGGTCTCTTTTGCAGTTCTCATTTGAGAGATGGAAGGCTCGTCAATGGAATTAACACACAGATACATCTGACAACGACCACCATACATCAAGTGGTCAATGGAATTAACAAACAGGTACAAGCCTTCCATCTCTCAAAAGAGACCTGCAAAAGAGACCTGTAAAAGAGACTATGTGATGTTGGAACATCTGACAACGAACATCTGACAACGACCACCATACATCAAATGGTCAATGGAATTAACACACAGGTACTTTTTGCAGGTCTCTTTTGC
>Ga0209390_10007045_pt1 | contig 14633 bp, 13 predicted proteins | sample BON01_FD_187212 | JGI IMG/M metagenome (GOLD analysis project Ga0209390, IMG submission 187212) | Freshwater microbial communities from Lake Bonney liftoff mats and glacier meltwater in Antarctica - BON-01 (SPAdes) (version 2) | ecosystem: Environmental > Aquatic > Freshwater > Ice > Glacier... | reverse complement strand
AACGACGTCGCCCGCCTGATGAACCAGCGACCCCGCAAGACCCTTGGATGGAAAACACCCGAAGAAGCCCTGGCCGAAGAACTCGCGGCCTTCAAATCAAACGTTGCACTTGAAACTTGAATCCAAGATGTGGCACAACTTCACAGCCAAATTCTCGCCCGGCTTGGCCCCAGCCCTTTGGCCGAGGATCAGCTGATCCGCGACCTTGCCATGCCGCCATCCCATATCACGCCCGAACTTCTGACGCTGGAGTTGGAGGGCAAAGTGCTGCGCCAAGCTGGAGGGTTGCTGTCGCGCGCTGATTGATCAGCGCGTGGTCCTTTTGCCCAAATAGCGCGCTTGCCTGCGCACCAAACAACCAAGCCTTTACCCCAGCGCTTGACTGACCAACGCAAAGCGTTTGGGCAAGTATAAGTGTGTTTTTCAGCCATGCTGCGCACTGCGCCCTTGTGTTGGCCGAAAAAAAAGACAATCAAGTCAATGGCTTTTGGAATACGTTAGCGCTCCATTGACATTGCGACCCATTCGCTCCCATCTTGCCCAGCCTGCATTCAGTTCGTAATAAAAGAGGTTTTCATGGCTGTTGTCGTCGTAGAGTCCCCCGCCAAGGCCAAGACAATCAATAAATATTTAGGATCCAATTACACCGTTTTGGCGTCCTTTGGCCATGTGCGCGACCTGCCGCCCAAAGATGGCTCGGTTGACCCCGATGATGAATTTGCGATGAAATGGGAAGTGGCCGCTGATAGCAAAAAGCACATCAAAGCCATTACCGAGGCGCTGAAAAGCGACAATGAACTGATCCTCGCGACCGACCCTGACCGCGAAGGCGAGGCGATTTCGTGGCACCTGCAAGAGGCGCTGGCGAAAAGCATCAAGAAAGATACCAAGGTCAGCCGGGTCACCTTTAACGCCATCACCAAGGCTGCGGTGACCGAGGCGATGAAAAACCCACGCCAGATTGATGTGCCGCTGGTTGATGCCTACTTGGCTCGCCGCGCGCTGGACTATTTGGTGGGGTTCACCTTGTCGCCCGTGCTGTGGCGCAAGCTGCCCGGTGCCAAGTCGGCAGGCCGGGTGCAATCGGTGTGCTTGCGCCTGATTGTAGAGCGCGAGATGGAGATTGAGGCCTTTCGCACCCGCGAATTTTGGGGTGTCAACGCCCGCTTGACCACGCCGCGCGGCCAGGAATATGACGCGCGTTTGACGGTGCTTGGCGGCAAGAAACTGGATAAATTCGACATTTCCAACGTTGAGGCCGCCGATTTGGCGGTTCAGGCCGTGAGTTCGCGAACATTGACGGTGCAGTCGGTTGAAGCAAAGCCTGCCGCGCGCAACCCCTCTGCGCCTTTCATGACCTCCACCTTGCAGCAAGAAGCCAGCCGCAAATTTGGCATGGGCGCCAAGCAAGCGATGGGGGCCGCACAGCGCCTGTATGAGGCGGGCTACATCACCTATATGCGGACCGACGGTATTGATATGGCGCCCGAAGCTGTAACCGACGCCCGCGCGACGATCGCGGACCGTTACGGCGCGAAATATGTCCCCGAAACGCCGCGTGTCTATAAAAACAAGGCCAAAAACGCCCAAGAGGCGCATGAGTGTATTCGCCCGACAGACATGTCCAAAGCCGCCGATGATCTGCGCCTCGATGGTGAGCAGAAAAAGCTGTACGACCTGATCTGGAAGCGCACAATTGCCAGCCAAATGGCGGCAGCGCGGTTGGAGCGGACGACGGTTGATGTGGGCAGCGAAGACGGCCAAGTGGTGCTGCGCGCGACTGGGCAAGTGGTGCTGTTTGACGGGTTCTTGAAACTTTACGAAGAAGGCCGCGATGATGAGGACGGCGACGAGGGCCGTCTACCGCAGATCATGCAAGGCGAGACAGCTGATTTTGTCAAAGCTGCCTTTGCTGAGGCATTTGCCAAGGCGACTGCGTCTGGCGATGACGTGATCGAAGGGTCCGCTACGCGGGTGCCGACGGCTGTGACCAACGCGGGCAAATCGGTTTTGGGCGCCCAGCATTTCACCCAGCCGCCGCCGCGCTATACGGAGGCGACGCTGGTCAAGCGGATGGAAGAGTTGGGGATTGGGCGGCCATCGACCTATGCGTCGATCATGACGACGATTGTGGACCGCGAATATGTTCGCAAAGACAAGAACCGGCTGTTTCCCGAAGACAAGGGGCGGCTGGTCACAGCGTTTTTGTCGAACTATTTCCGCAAATACGTCGAGTATGATTTTACGGCTGATCTTGAAGCTCAGCTTGATGACGTCTCGGCGGGGGAACGCGATTACAAGGAAGTGCTCGCGCGGTTCTGGCGTGACTTTTCGGCAGCGATTGCAGAGACTGCCGATTTGCGGATTGGCGAGGTTCTGACCAAGATTGATGAGTTTTTGGCCCCGCATCTGTATCCTCCGCGTGCAGATGGGTCGGACCCGCGGGTTTGCCCGGTCTGTGGTGAGGGGCGTTTGCATCTGAAAACGGCGCGATCGGGGGGGGCGTTTATTGGCTGTGGAAGCTATCCGGACTGCCGCTATACCCGCCCGATTTCGGTGGCGGGGGGCGAGGACGGCATCGTGATTTCGCCTGATGGCCAGGTTCTGGGCGTCGATGATAATGGCGAGCAGATCAGCCTGCGGACGGGGAGGTTTGGGCCTTATGTTCAGCGGGGCGAGGCGAGCGAAGAGGTGCCAAAACCGCCGCGTGCGAGCCTGCCGAAAGGCTGGGGGCCGGAGGCGATGACGCTGGAAAAGGCGCTGACTTTGCTGTCTTTGCCGCGCAAAATTGGGCCACACCCCGATGATGGTGAGATGGTTGAGGCCGCGATTGGGCGGTATGGGCCGTATGTGAAGCATAATAAAGTCTATGCGAACCTGCCCGATGTGGAGGAGGTTTTCACGATTGGGATGAACCGCGCTGTTGAGGTTTTGGCCAATAAATACAGCAAAGCCCGCGCGGCCGCCGAGCCGATAAAAGATCTGGGCGAGCATCCTGAAGGCGGGCCGATGGCTGTGATGCCGGGCAGATATGGGCCTTATATTAAGTGGGGCAAAATCAACGCGACGGTGCCGAAGGAAATTGAACCGGCCGATATTTCGGTGGATCAGGCCTTGGAATTGCTGGCCGAGAGGGCTGCAAAAACGGGCGTGAAAAAAAAGGCGGCTCCCAAGAAAGTGGCAGCTAAAAAAGCGCCTGCTAAGAAAGCTGCGGCGAAAAAGCCTGCGGCGAAGAAAGCTGTAGCTAAGAAACCGGCGGCCAAAAAGGCGGCGAAAACAGCGGACGAATGATCGGGCCGCGCGCGATGTGAATCGCGCGCGGACGTTTTTGTAAGTCGTTGTAATGTATACATTCTCATAAATTTTTTAATGCAACGTTAACCTTTGCGGGGAGTAGAGTTGGGGTTTGCCACGCGCGTGTGAGACGTGTTATATTTGGCGGTGCCGCGTTTGCACAACAATCAGGACATTTAACATGCCCGATGCCCAAACACGCGCCGAGATCGCCAAGGCCGTTCAAACCTATGTCAACGGCATGTGCCAAAAAGTTGCGTCAGGCCATGCATGAAAACATGAGCTGTATTGGGCATTTCGACGGCGGGTTGGAATGGATCACGCGCGATGCGTTCGTGGCCTATGTAGATGAGGCGGTGACTGTGCCAGACCCGGCGCCGTGGCATGTGATTAACGCCATTTCGGTGACGGGCGATGTGGCCACGGTTCAGTTAGAAGACATCTGGCTGGGCCAGCATTGCGACGATACGCTGACGCTGTTATTCTACGAAAACCAATGGGTTATCGTGTCAAAGGTGTTTTACCTTCGACCCCAAGGGTGAAGGGATCACGCCATTGCGCTGACTTGCAGCCTAACCCCTAACCCCGTGGGTTCACCAACCGCCCCATCACATGCGCCGATGTAAGCGTGCCAATCCGCGTGCCGCCTTCGGTGACGGCGATTTCAACTGCACCATCGCGCATCGCTTCCATAATCTGGATCACCGGGGTTTCAGCGTCGAGTTCTATCGCGGCGGTACTGCCGCCTGCCTGCATCACATCGCGCGCGGTTAGCACCGAGAGCGGGTTCATATGGGCAACAAAATCAGCCACATAGTCGGATACCGGGTTAGCGATGATCTCGCGGGCTGTGCCGCATTGCACGATCCGCCCGCCTTCCATAAGCGCGATGCGGTTGCCGATTTTGAAGGCCTCATCCAGATCATGGCTTACGAAAACGATGGTGCGCTTCAGGCGGGTTTGCAGCTCTAGCAGCTCATCTTGCAGGCGGGCGCGGATGAGGGGGTCGAGGGCGGAAAAGGGTTCGTCCATCAGCAAAATCGGCGCATCGGTGACAAAGGCGCGGGCAAGGCCTACGCGCTGCTGCATGCCGCCCGACAGCTCTCCCACCTTGCGGTCGGCCCATTGCGCGAGGTTTACCAGTTCCAACTGTGCCTCAACGGCGGCACGGCGCTGGGCGGGGGATTGGCCAGCAAGCTCCAGGCCAAGGCCCACATTTTCGCGCACGGTGCGCCATGGCAGCAAGCCAAACTGTTGAAACACCATCGCAATATTGGACAGGCGCAAGCGGCGCAGGGTGGCTTTGTCGGCATGGGTGACGGAGGTCATTTGGTCGCCGTCGCGCACCCGCACCTCACCGCGCACCACGGGGTTTAGGCCGTTCACGCCGCGCAAGAGTGTGGATTTGCCAGAGCCGGACAGGCCCATCAGGACCAAAATTTCACCCGACGCCACGTTGAGCGAACAATTGTGGACGCCAAGAACCTGACCGGTAGAGGCTTGGATTTCGGGGCGCGATTGGCCTGCGTCCATCAAGGGCAAGGCCACATCGGGGCGGTCGCCAAAGACGATTGAGACATTGTCAAATTCGACGGCATTGTGGGTCATTTTTTGCGTACCCCCAACATCACGCGCAGCACGGTGGCGAGGGCGACAATTACAAAACCGGATTCGAACCCAAGGTCGGGTTTCATGCGGTTGAGGCCGTTTAGCACGGGTTGGCCAAGGCCGCCGGCCCCGACCAGCGTGGCGATGACCACCATCGAGAGCGAGAGCATGATGGTTTGGTTCAGGCCCATCATGATTTGCGGAAAGGCCGATGGTAGTTCTACCTTGACCAGTTTTTGCATGGGCGTGGCACCAAAGGCGGTCGCAGCCTCGGTCAATTCGGTGGGGGTGGAGGAGATGCCAAGATGGGTGAGGCGGATGGAGGCGGGCAGGGCGAAGATGACCGTGGCAATGAGGCCGGGAACCTGGCCCAAGCCGAAAAAGATAACGGCTGGAATGAGATAGACGAAAGGGGGCAAGGTTTGCATCAGGTCCAGCACGGGCTCAAGGCTGGCGTATATCCATTTTTTGCGGGCAGCGAAAATGCCCATCGGCAGGCCGATCCCCATGCAGACGATGCAGGACACAAGGATGAGCGAGAGGGTTTCAATGGTGCGGTCCCAGTAGCCTTGGTTGATGATGAAGAGCATGCCCAAGGCCACAACGGCGCATTTTTTGACGCTGCGTTGGAGGGCGTAGGTGAGGGCCACGAACAGCAGCGTCATGCCGATGGGACCGATGGATTCGATGGACCATGTCACAGAGTCGATGATGGCGTTCAGGCCATCGGCGATGGAATCAAACACCCATGAGGCATTGTTTTTAAGCCAGCTTACGACCGCCTGCGCCCATTCGCCCATGGGGATTTTGACTGCCGTCAGCGTGTCGATAAGGGGGGTAAGCAGGGCCATGATGATCCTTTGGTTGGCAAGAAAAAGGCCCCGGATTGCGCCGGGGCCGATTGGGTTAGTTGGCCAGTGCGGCGGTGACGGCGGCCATCGCATCGCCACCATCTTTGGTGGTCACACCGTCGAGCCAGCCTGTCAGCGTGTCTGGGTTGGCGGCCAGCCAAGCCTTGGCTGCGGCCTCAGGCGCCTCGCCTTTATCAAGGATCGCGCCCATGATCTCATTTTCCAGTTTCAAGGAAAACTCTAGGTTTTGCAGCAGCTTGCCGGTGTTGGCGCATTCCGCCACATAGCCTGCACGGGTGTTGGTGGCCACGGTGGCACCGCCCAGATCGGGGCCGAAAAAGTCATCGCCGCCGGGCAGGTAGGTCATTTTGATGTTGGCGTTCATCGGGTGGGGTTCCCAGCCGAGGAAGACGATAGGCTCATTACGTTCTTCAGCGCGCATGGCTTGGGCCAGCATGCCTTGCTCGGAGCTTTCCACAACTTGAAAGCCTTTCAGGCCAAAGGCGTCGCCGTCAACCATATCCATGATCAGGCGGTTGCCGTCATTGCCCGGCTCAATGCCATAGATTTTGCCGTCAAGTGCGGCTGAGGCCTGCGCGATGGAGGCGAAATCGGTGATGCCTGCGGCCACGCCTGCGGCATTGGTGGCCAGCGTGTATTTGGCGCCGGTCAAGTTGGTGCGCACGGTGTCAACGGTTTTGGCGTCACGGTAGGGGGCGATATCGGCCTCCATCGTGGGCATCCAGTTGCCAAGGAAGACGTCAATATTGCCTTCGGCCATGGAGGCATAGGTGATCGGGACCGACAGAACCTTGGTTTCGGTTTCATAGCCAAGCGCTTGCAGGACCAGCGAGGTTACGGCGGTGGTTGCGGTGATATCGGTCCAGCCGACATCGGAAAAGATGACTTTGTCGCAATTGGCGGCGGCTGGGCCTGCGAGAATGACTGCGGCGGCGCTGGCCAGGAGGCTGATTTTGATGGTGGGCATAGTGCTTCCCCTTGTTGGTTGTTTTTTGTTGATTGACTAGTCAATAAACTTCACGATAGCTCGGATGGCAAGTATTTAATGGAATCCTGCAATGCCCAAGCTTGGAATGGAGCCTATCCGAAAGACCGCTTTGGTCAAAGCCACGATCGTGGAGATCGGTCGGGCGGGGTCTTTGGACGTGACGGTGGGGCAGATTGCCAAGCGGGCGGGGATGTCTACGGCGTTGGCACATCACTATTTTGGCGGCAAGGAGCAGATCTTTCTGGCGGCGATGCGGCATATCCTGTCGCTGTAAGGTGCCGAAATTCGCGGTGCTTTGGCCACGGCCACCAGCCCGCAAGAACGGTTGGAGGCGATTTTGCTTGCGTCCTTTAGTCCGTCGAACTTTCGGCGTGAGGTGGTGAGTGCTTGGCTGAACTTTTATGTGCTGGCCCAAACCGTGCCGGGCGCGCGGCGGTTGCTGTCGGTCTATCAGCGGCGGTTGCACACCAATCTTGTCCACGCTTTGCGGCCAAGTGTTGGGGCGCGGGCCGATGGGCTGGCGCGGTCGCTTGGCGCATTGATTGACGGGGTATACCTGCGCGAGGCGCTAACGGCGCAATCGGGCGACGGCAAGGCGGCGGTGCAGATGGTCCAAGACTATTTGACCGCAGAACTTTCACGAACGGAACAGAAAGGGGTGAACCCATGATTGCGCAACCCAAAGCGAGCCATTTTATCAATGGCGACTGGATGGAAGACACGAGCGGCGCGGTGATTGAGGTGATTAACCCGGCCACGGGAGATGTGATTGCCAAGCTGCATGAGGCGACACCGGCGGTGATTGACGGGGCCTTGGCAAGCGCTGCGGCCGCGCAAAGCGATTGGGCCGCGCGCAAACCGATTGAGCGGGGCCGCGTTTTGCGCCGGGTAGCAGATTTGATCCGCGAGCGCGGCGATGCGCTGGCGCGGTTGGAAACGCTGGATACGGGCAAACCCTTGCAAGAAACGCTGGTGGCTGATTGGCCATCGGGCGCGGATGCGCTGGAATATTTTGGCGGGCTTGCGCCAACTGTGACGGGTGAGACGATCCCGCTGGGTGGCGATTTCGCCTATACCTTGCGTGAGGCGCTGGGCGTTTGCGTTGGCATTGGTGCGTGGAATTACCCCAGCCAGATTGCGTGCTGGAAATCGGCGCCGGCGCTGGCGATGGGCAATGCGATGGTGTTCAAGCCATCGGAAGTGACGCCTTTGGGGGCGCTGGAACTGGCGGCGATGTTCATTGAGGCGGGGTTGCCAGCGGGCCTGTTCAACGTGGTGCAAGGGCGGGGTGCGGTTGGCGCATCGTTGGTCACCGACCCGCGTGTGGCCAAAGTGTCGTTGACCGGATCGGTGCCAACCGGGCGCAAGGTGTATGCGGCGGCGGCGGCGGGCGTGCGCAATGTCACGATGGAATTGGGGGGCAAATCGCCGCTGATTATCTTTGATGATGCGGATTTGGACAGCGCGGTGGGTGCCGCGATGATGGCCAATTTCTATTCGGCGGGGCAGGTTTGTTCCAACGGGACGCGGGTTTTTGTGCAATCGGGCATTAAGGCTGCGTTCTTGGCGCAGCTAAAGGCGCGGGCCGAAAAGATCGTGCTGGGCGACCCGATGGATATGGCGACCCAGATGGGACCATTGGTGTCGCAGGCCCAAGTGGACAAGGTGATGGGCTATGTGAACGGTGCTGTGCCGCAAGGCGCGCGGCTGGTCACGGGCGGCGGGCAAACGGGGATGTTTGTGCAGCCCACCGTGTTTGCCGATGTGACCGATGATATGGTGATCGCGCAAGAAGAGGTGTTTGGCCCGGTGATGGCCGTACTTGATTTTGAAACTGAAGAAGAGGCTGTAAACCGCGCAAATAACACAGATTTTGGCCTTGCGGCTGGCGTGTTTACGGCCGATCTGTCACGCGCGCACCGGGTGATTGCGGCGTTGCAGGCAGGGACGTGCTGGATCAATACTTATAACCTGACGCCGGTGGAAATGCCTTTTGGCGGGTCTAAAATGTCAGGGGTTGGGCGCGAAAATGGTAAGGCGGCGCTGGACTATTACAGCCAGATCAAAAGCGTTTATGTCGGCATGGGGCCGGTAGATGCGCCGTATTGAGCGCCGTTTTGAGTGCTGGCAAAGTTGAAAATGGGAATATGATGCAAGCGGATTATGTGATTGTTGGGGCGGGCTCGGCGGGCTGTGCGATGGCGTACCGGCTGGGCGAGGCGGGGGCTTCGGTCATCGTGATTGAATTTGGCGGCACCGATGCGGGGCCGTTTATACAGATGCCCGCCGCACTGTCTTATCCGATGAATATGAGCCTTTATGATTGGGGCATGGCGTCTGAGCCTGAGCCGCATTTAGGTGGGCGCAGCCTGGTGACCCCGCGTGGCAAGGTGATTGGCGGGTCGTCCAGCATCAACGGCATGGTCTATGTGCGCGGCCACGCCCGCGATTTTGACCATTGGGCCGAGGCGGGGGCGGATGGTTGGGCCTATGCCGATGTGCTGCCCTATTACCGCCGGATGGAGCATTGGCATGGGGGTGCGTCTGAGTTTCGTGGCACGGATGGCCCGCTGCATATTACACGAGGTCCGCGCGATAACCCGTTGTTTGACGCCTTTATTTCGGCAGGTGAGCAGGCCGGCTATCCGGTGACGCCAGACTATAACGGAGCGGCGCAAGAAGGCTTTGGCCCTATGGAGGCCACGATTTACAAAGGCCAGCGCTGGTCGGCGGCCAATGCCTATTTGAAGCCTGCCGTTAAGGCTGGGGGCGTGACCGTGGTGCGCGGTTTGGCCCGCAAAGTGGTGATTGAAAACGGGCGCGCCGTGGGGGTTGAAGTGTCGCGTGGCGGCAATATTGAGGTGATTTCGGCCACCAAAGAGGTGATTTTGGCGGCTTCGAGTTTGAATTCGCCCAAGCTTTTGATGCTGTCGGGGATTGGGCCTGCCGCGCATTTGGCCGAGCATGGGATAGAGGTGGTGGCTGATAGGCCGGGGGTTGGCAGCAATTTGCAAGACCATCTGGAAATCTATATGCAATTTGCCAGCAAGCAGCCGATTACGCTGTATAAATACTGGAACCTGCTGGGCAAAGCGCTGATAGGGGCGCAGTGGTTGTTTACGGGCAAGGGGTTGGGCGCGTCGAACCAGTTTGAGGCGTGCGGATTCATTCGCAGTAAGAACGGCGTGGAATACCCTGATATTCAATACCATTTCCTACCAATCGCCGTGCGCTATGATGGCAAGGTTAGTGCCGAAGGGCATGGGTTTCAGGCGCATACCGGGCCGATGCGTAGCCCTTCACGCGGTACCGTGCGCTTGCGGTCAGCCGACCCCGAGGCAAAGCCGGTGATCAGGTTTAACTATATGTCTGAGCCGCAGGATTGGGAGGATTTTCGTGCCTGTATTCGCCTGACGCGCGAGGTGTTTGCGCAAGCCGCGATGGAACCTTATGTGAAGCATGAGATCCAGCCGGGTCCGGGCGTGCAGACCGATGCCGAGATTGATGATTTTATCCGAGAGCATGCGGAAAGTGCGTATCACCCCTGCGGCACCGCGCGGATGGGGCGGCGCGATGACCCGATGGCCGTGGTGGACCCGGAATGTCGGGTTATCGGGGTGGATGGCTTGCGTTTGGCCGACAGCTCTATTTTTCCGCGCATTACCAATGGCAATTTGAACGGGCCGTCGATCATGGTGGGTGAAAAAGCGGCAGACCATATTCTGGGCCGCGCGCCACTGGCCCCGATGAATTTGGCCCCTGTGATGGCTGAAAACTGGCGTGAGGCGCAGCGCTGACGTTTGTTTAAGGTTAACGAAGGTTAATCAATAGTTAACAAAACTCTTGATTTGCGCCCGGTTTGGGCGGAAAACGGGGCTATGTTAATCATTCGTTCCGCTCTTGTTCTGATTTTGGCGTTGTCCGCGCCTGCTGGTGCTGTAACCTTGTCGGGGCAAGCGCGGGTTGTGGACGGGGATAGCCTTGTGGTGGCGGGCGAACGGGTCCGGCTGTTTGGGATTGATGCGCCAGAATTGGCGCAGCGTTGTGATGTGTCGGGGCGCAATTGGGCCTGCGGGGTTTGGGCCAAAGACGCGCTGATCAAGATTGTTGGGCAAGGCGTGCTGCGTTGCGAGGGGTTGGACCGTGACCGCTATGGCCGTACAGTGGCGCGCTGTATGGTGTCGGGGCGCGATGTTGCGGCTGCGATGGTGCGAACGGGGGCGGCGACGGCCTATCTGAAATACTCCAGCGATTATGCAGAGATAGAGGCCGCGGCCAGGCGCGCGGCGCGAGGGCTGTGGTCGGGGGCTGTGACGGCGCCGGATGAATACCGTAAGGTGGCCAAGCAGGGTGAAGCGGCCCCCAAGGACTGTGCGATCAAAGGCAATATCAGCGCCAAGGGCAAGCGGATTTACCATATGCCGGGGCAGCGCGACTACGGCGCGACACGGATTGCCGTGTCCAAGGGCGAGGCGTTCTTTTGTTCCGAAGCGCAGGCGCGCGCGGCTGGGTTTCGGGCGGCTAGACGCTGATATTGCGAAATTTTTCTGTTGAATTTGATCCCTGTCAAAGTGGCGCGGTGCTGCGCGCGCTAGTCTCGGGATATCAGACATAACCAAGGATCACCCCATGTCACATACCCCGCACGAACTGGCCGAAGAATTTCCAAACCATGTTGAAAAAATGCACGCGCTAAAGTTGACAGACGCGCATTTTGCAAAGCTGTTTGACGCCTATCATGAGGTAAACCGAGCGGTGCATCGGGCGGAGACGAATTTGGAACCAACGGATGACGCGCATGAGGCGAAGTTGCGCAAAGAGCGGACGCGCCTAAAGGATGAGATTTATGCTTCGCTGACGGCGGATTAACCGGAATGGGTGTCGGGGCCGATGCCGTATGGCTGAACCCCGCGCCGGTCTGGGTCAACTGACAAACGTTTTTCCAAAGGCGGGACGGACCGCTGATGGCAGTCGGGGCGTTCGCAGATGCGGCAGGAAATGCCGATCGGTTCAAACCTGCCGCGCAGATCAAGCCCATCTGCATAGACCAATTTCGGCGCATGGGCAATTTCGCAGCCCAAACCGATGGCATAGCGCCGCACGGGTGCGCCGAACGCGCCACCAGATTTTGACACATCCCGCGCCAAGCAAACATAGCGCACACCATCGGGCGTTTCGGCCAGTTGGCGCAAAAATCTGCCGGGTGTTTCAAAGGCTTGGTGGACGTTCCACAAAGGGCAGGCGCCGCCAAACCGCGCGAATTGAAAGCGGGTGGCCGAATGGCGTTTGGTCACGGTGCCTGCTTGATCAACCCGCACAAAAAAGAACGGCACGCCTTTGGCACCGGGGCGCTGAAGGGTGGACAGGCGGTGGGCGACTTGCTCGATTGAGCTGTCGAAGCTATCGGACAAGCGCTCTAGGTCGTGGCGCTCATTGTCTGCGGCCTGCAAAAACGCGGTGTAGGGCATGATCGCGGCGCCGGCGAAATAATTGGCCAGCCCAATTTTGGCGATGCCGCGGGCTTGGGGGCTTTGAAATTGCGCGAGGTCCAAGGTCGCCTCAAACAAATCATCTTGGGTGAGGAGGGCTACTTGATGCAGCAATTGAAACCGCCGTGTGGGGCCGGTGGCGCGGCTGGACAAGGCCAAACGCTTGGCTTTTGGATCAAACCGACGGATGTCGGGGATGTTCGATAAGGTCAAATCGATGCCAAGGCTTTCAAGCGTAGCTAACGCGGTGTTTTCGATAGGTATATCAAGGCCTTTGAGCGTGGCATACCGTTCGGCAGTGCGGTCAATAGCATCAATGTAATTGTCGCAATAATGAAAGAAATCGCGAACCTCGTCCCAAGGTGATGGCGCAAGAGACGCCTCATTCCGGCCCAAAGCATCATCAAGGCTGGCGAGGCGTTCATGGCTTTGGCGGTAGGCACGGTGCAGGTCTAAAAACGCGCGGGCAAGGGCCGGGGCGTTTGAGGCGGCAAGGCGCAGATCGGCCAAGGGCGGGGGGGTGGTGAACACCGGGTCGGCCAAAGCCTCACGCATGTCGGTCACCATGCGTTCACTGTCGCCGGTGGTAAGCTCGGTCACATCCAGCCCGAATTCCTGGGCCAAGGCCAGCACCACACCCGCCGAAATGGGGCGGTTGTTGTTTTCCATCTGGTTCAAATAGGGCAAGGAGACATCAAGTTTTTGCGCAAAGGCCTTTTGCGTCAGGCGCAACCGCCCGCGCACTTCGCGCAGCTTTACCCCGGCATAGAGTTTTTGAGTGGCCATGATGCGCCTTTGAGTTTGCAAAGCTGACGTTGGCTTTGCAAACCCGTGGCGTCAAGCGCCCTTAAGCTGTTTTTCGCGGTGCAAGACCCACAGAATGCACAGGTATGATGCGATGGAGGTAAGAAGCATCAGCAAAATCAATGGCATCGGCCCTGTCTGTGGCCCAAGGGCAAACCCCGCGAGCGCAGACAAAGCTGCACCCACCCCGATCAGGAACGCGCCGCCAAGACCTGCCGCAGACCCCGCAAGTTTGGGCCGCACCGAGAGCATGCCCGCATTGGCGCTGGGTGACAGCAAGCCATTGCCAAGGCCTACAAAAATCATCAAGCCAAAGAAGGCTATCGGGCCTGCCAGATCAAACAGCGCCAGCACGGCCAATACGGCCATACCAACGGTTGAGGTTAGCGCGCCTGCAACGACCATGCGGTTGACGCCGTAGCGCACCGCATAGCGGCCCGAGATGAAATTGCCGACCATATAGCCAAAGGCAGGGGTGCCGAAATAAAGGCCCAAGGTCGCCGGGTCCATCTTGTAAAAGGTGGTGCCGACATAGGGCGCACCGCCAAGGTAGGCGAAAAACGCCCCTGAGGCAAAACCCGCGGCCAAGCAATAGCCCCAAAATCGTTGTGAGGTGAACAAGGCGGGGTATTGGCGGATTTGCGCGGTCATGCTAGTGGCGCGGCTGGTCGCGGTTTCGCCCATGTCAAAGTAGATCACCACACACATGGCGGCCCCCGACACCATCATCATAACAAAGGACGCTTGCCAGCCAAAGGCGCTGTCGAGCAGGCCGCCGATCACCGGGGCGATCATGGGAACCATTGCCATGCCCATTTGGACATAACCGATCATTGAGGCGGCTTGGTCTTGCGGCACCATATCGCGCACGGCGGCGCGGGAAAGCACGAAGCCCGAAGCGACGACGGCCTGCACAAGGCGGCAGGCCAGAAACACTGTATAATTGGGCGCAAGGAGTGAGCCTGCGCAAGCCAAAGTGAAAATTACTGCGGCGGCGAGCATAACCGGGCGGCGGCCAAACCGGTCAGACACCGGGCCTACGAACAGTTGCAAGACAGCCGTGGTCGCCAAGTAAAGCGACAAGGACAGCTGCATCACCGCATAATCCACGCCGAAATAAGCGGCCATAGACGGCAGTGAAGGCAAAAACACATTGAGCGACATCGCAGCAACACCTGCGAGCAGCACGAGCGTGGTCAAATGTGGGGCGGTGGTCCGATCAAAATAGCGGACAATGGGGGGCGTATGCATTGCATTCTGCTACGCCCATCCGCTTGGGCTGTCCATGTCAGAAATATCTGCCGCCGCGTCATGCCCCGTTGTGGAAAATGAAAAACCAAGCCGAGGGCGTAGATCAATCCAACGCGATCAGCTTGCACGCGGTCGGATGGACGCCGGCCCGCGTTGTCCCCATGGTGAAAAACTCGCAGCGAAAGCCGTTGCGGTTATAGTGGTCTTGTCGCGCTTACGTTCCGGTCCCTCAACTCATTTATGCGGCCTTTCGTTCGAATGCCAATGGGCTTTTGCCACCTAGCGACGAGTGCCTGCGGCGTGTGTTATAAAAACCATTGATATACT
>Ga0209390_10007042_pt1 | contig 14641 bp, 11 predicted proteins | sample BON01_FD_187212 | JGI IMG/M metagenome (GOLD analysis project Ga0209390, IMG submission 187212) | Freshwater microbial communities from Lake Bonney liftoff mats and glacier meltwater in Antarctica - BON-01 (SPAdes) (version 2) | ecosystem: Environmental > Aquatic > Freshwater > Ice > Glacier... | reverse complement strand
TAGTCCGATTGGGGCCCGGACCCTTAAGATGCCCATCCCTTACCCGATCCACGATTTTTTTTTTGGGTGTTATGCCGCCACACAGCAAGCGCGCCAAGTACATCAGGAACGCACACAGGTGGTGTGTAGTAATAAGGAAGCCCAGAAACGCCTGAACGGCACTCCCGAAATGGACTCGATGATCTTTTTGTTGTCTTGTACACATCAGTTCAGTTCAGTTGATTCCCATTTATTTTAAAGGTCACCGGGTTTTACATGATTTGTTTTTGTGTTTGATGTTTTGCCGCCACACAGCTCGAATTACATTTTTGTTTGTTTGTTTGTTTGTTTGTTTGTTTTGTTGTATTGTCGCCACACAGCAGGAACGGGTGATTTTTTTTTTGTTGAAAGCCGCCACACAGCTAGCGCGCCAAGTACATCAGGAACGCGCACAGGTGGTGTGCAGTAATAAGGTAGGCCGGAACTGCCTGGCTGAATCGAACGGCACTCCCGCAATGGACCCCAGATATAGGAATATTAATTTGACGTAAACATTCGCATACTGTTGTGAAGAAGATATTCGCATACGCAGACATACAAACAAACGAGGAATAGAACAAAACACAAATCGATTCAAGTAGATTAAGTTTGGATTTGTAAACATTTTTTATGTTGAGCATGAGTATATTGTGAATTACTATTACACTTTGTTTGGATTTTAGTCATGTTTCTATTTATGCATTGTTTATGTCAAGTAGTAGTAAATTTAATGTTCGATTTTGACATAGTGGAGGTACAGGTTACAAAGTGGAAATACAGACGGAATCAGAGGATTAGGATATGAGTAGGGGTATGATCACATCAATAGACACCGTAACACAGGTGTCTATCAAGTTTCGGAAAAAGCAGAATTCAAACAAAAACATGGTTGTAAGTATAGAACATAACACAAACAATACATATGAAAATGGTGAGAAATGTGTACGAATATGGAAAAGGAGGGAAATGCGTATACATGTTTAGATACACATACGCAAAAATTAGAATAATAAACAAGTAGATAGAAAAGGAGGGCAGATGATTTTTATTTTTGATGAATGGTTTCGTTTCCACAAAAACGAATTCAATGAAATGCCTTGTAAACTGGAATCTACTGAGAATCGATCCAGAAATACCCGGTTATTGGCACTGGACCTAGGTACCAGTATCCGCCAATTCTAAATTCCATAGGATGAGGTCAAGGGTACCGGGACTCCTTATTAGCGACTTGCGTGGAAAGCTCCAACAATCTTGCGCCGAAGTGCTTCAAGCTGAACGCAATAGACGTGACGAACAAAATATTTTATGAGCGGTTGTAGTTAGTTTCAGGACTGATATCAACTTATGTCCTTTGTAATGATGCCCTTGGCACCCACACCCCCACAACTCAGTTGACAACTATTTCTCGATTTCTGTGCAAGATCGATCTATTTACTGAGAAATCTGGCCCTTCATGAGGTCCCATTTCCTGTGGTCCCATTTCTTCACAAAAAATAACAATCAACCGTTCCTTCTGTATATAACAAAAGAGAGTCAAGGGGACATCACTTGTGACAGTCTGGGGGACGTGACATGGAGTCACGGTACGCATGACGTCAGTGATCTGTCGGGAAGGTCCGTGTCTTTTGCCGCCACACAGTTAGCGCGCCAATTACATCAGGAACGCACACAGGTGGTGTACAGTAATAAGGAAGCTTGGAAGCGCCTGGCTCGAAGGCACTCCCGCAATTCATGTCATATGTTCGTATGTATCGTGGTATGTGCGTGTAGTCGACACGCACTCGATCTTAAAATGAATTTTTGTATATCTTTCGTCATTACGAAAGGGCTGCGTGACTATTTCACGTAGGAGCAAGTCAAAACTACTGCGTGACTAGTTCACGTAGGAGCAGACGGACTGCGGACTAACATTGCAATTGTCTTGTTTGGAAAGCAAACCTAACGTGGTGGCAAGTATAAAGGGGGACACACCTGAGATCGGTGGTTGGTTCCTCAATATGATACGCAGGTAGACACAACAATCGTCAAGTACACGATGTCGTGTACTCGGTCTAGCGAAATCGTGACACGCAGGGTTGGGGTACCGCACCTTGGGGCAACAGGTTGTCGTGCGTGGCCGAAGACTTGAGAAGGTCCTCGATCTTTCTACATCATCTATGCTAAACAACAAGACAAACCAACACCCAATCGGGTTGAATCGATTTTTTTGTTTTGCTGTTTTGCCGCCACACAGTTTCGTTTCCACAAAAACGAATTCGATGAAAGTGGAATCTACTGAGAATCGATCCAGAAATACCCAGATACCGGAACCGGATACCAGTATCCGCCAATTTTAAGTTCCAGGACCTAGGATGAGGTCGAGGGTACTAGGACTTCATTTTGGAGACAGCGCAGGAAGCTCCGACAATCTTGCCCCGAGGTGCCTCTAGCTGAGCGCAATAGATGTTACAGCAAAGACATTCTTTGAGCGTTTGTAGGACATAAATTGGCGTCAGTCCAGGACTGACCCCAATTTATGTCCTTTGTAACCATTCCCTTGGTGCCCAAACCCTGAACGATTCCTCAGCAACTATTTCTCGATTTCTCTGCAACCTGGGGTACTTTTTACTGATTAATCTGGCCATTCCCTCATGAGGTCCATTTCTTTCGTGTGTGTGTAGTTTGTTGGGTAACAGAAAAATCCACGAACAAAAGGTTTTTTTCCATTTTGTTGCCTCCTAAGGAAAGACATCACTCCGACTTGCAAGGGAGTTGCTCACTATGCACGTCCGCCTCGGTCTGCTCTTGGTAGCATTCAGCTCTGCATCGGCCTTTGCGCCGTTGTCGACACCAGTGCAGTCAAATGCAGTACGTGCCGGCGGGAGCAGCGCGGTGCTCTCTCTGAGAGCACAACAGCAAACTGCGAACAAGAACGCTTTTCCCGACTTTGCGACCCTGTCAAAAGTAGCAGCCGAGGTCGGCAATGCACTGCAGTACACCATCCAGCAGCCACAGCGTGTACGATACGCTGCGGCTATGACTGCGCGCTTCTCGTACTTCCTTTCCCAGGGTGTCGGTGTGGCGCTCTCCGGCATCAATGAGGGCAGCCAGAAGCAACAGCCCGACACACCAACAACACAGGCGGCAACGCGCTCGCTCGACCCTGTGGCCATCGTTGGCGCCCTTGCTGATGCCATTCTCTCGGACACCGCACCTACAGATTACTCGACCTCGACGCTGCGCAATGTCAAAATGGCAGAACAGCCTCTTCTGGAGAACACAGAGCAACGCTCGCTCTTCGCCAAAAACTTCCAAGCTATTGTTGGTGTTATCAAGTCAGACCTCCAAAACGTTGAAGACGGCAAGTACAAGTTTCCTTATGATCTTGAGCTCTCCTACGCACCGCAATGGTCCCCCGCTCCGGTGCTCAGGTATGTGTATTTACATGAGACGCAGCGTACACAGTCATGTGTAACTGAGCGTTCAAGATAAGAGAATGTACATATGCGTGTCTGCTGTATTTTTGACAAAGAAAGTGTATGTGCGTGTATTTTTACATATACTGTGCAGTGTTCGTGTTCGTGACAAAAGCATCTCTTTAGAAATAGTAGGTATACGTGTGCAATACAAGCGTATTAAATATTTACAGATATATATATATGTTCATATATGACACATGTATGATACATAAATACACTATACATACACGCACATATAATATAGGTATACATCATATAGTTTATACATCCATGTATATACATATATCTATATATAAATACATATTTTCAATGGATATTCATATATACATACATGTGTGTTTGTTTGTGTGCATGAATATGTATATTGTATATATACAATTTTCATTATATGTATACATATATTCAACATGCACATACATGTATACACTGTGTAAAATGTATACATGCACATATATCATTGTGTTGAAATGACGAACATTTATATATAGATATAGGTATATTTATGTACACATGTATACACATATATATGTGTATGTATGCATAGATATTTATTGTCACATATTCAGGCATCAGTGTGTTGATATATATATATAAACATACATATACAGGCATATATATACATACATACACAAGTATGCATACACACCTACACATATATATAGACACACTCATATATGTATAAATACATGTGTATGTATGTATTTGAATGTTCTCCTATTTCCATATATATATACATTTATATGTATATATTTTTGAATGCATACATGTATGTATACAGCCAACTCAACATCTACCTCGATGAAAGGGCCAAGGTGATTGATCGCATGTACAATAAAGACGGCTTCGAAATGCGCAGAAACCTCAAAGTTTCAAAGGGCAAGTATCCCCAGGTATTTATTACAAAAAAAATAACATATCTATATATGTACATGTTGATATACATATATGTACATGAATATATGTATATACATTTGGTTTGTAATCCATTCATATACAAATATGTGTATGTATTCATCTGCATAAAAACTTTCGTACACAAATATTTACAAACATATGCAAAATAAGGTATCTACGGTCATCTCCAGGTAGTGAAAACCCTATGTACACATATTATAAACATATGCAAACTAAAGTATCTACGGTCGTCTCCAGGTAGTAATTCTGCAATGTTGTCCAACACACAGCACCACATGCTGTAAAATACCACATATTGTAAAATGCTGCAACGCACCAAACGTATCCGACACACCAAAAGTATCTTATCCCGGATCCCCTGGTAGTGATTCTGTAACACACTGCAACAAGCTGCAACACACCAAAAGTGTCCTATTCTAGAGCAAGAATCCCTATGTAGAGAATCTGTGTAACAAACTGCGTTATTATGAAAGTGTCCTGTCCTATCTGAGGGCAAGTATCCCCAGGCGTAAATTCTCAAAAGTCAACTTGAAACGATCTGACTTTTGAAAATATTATCACGATTTTCAGAACTTCCTCTTTCAATTCGACGCTAGCCCTAATTTTTCCGCAAAAGTCAGCTTTATTTTACATGCTAACTTTAGCAGTGAGCTGATTTTTGAGAATGTGTACCAGTACTACTTGCAGAACTTCCACTATCAATCCGACGGATGGCTTTCTGCTCGCAGTGCCACCATCTACGACTACCAAGTTGAGGTATGTTCGAGTGTGTTGCAGTGTGTTGTAGTGCCACTATCTACGATCACCAAGTTGAGATGTCTTGCGGTGTGTCGCAATGGAAATGTCATCAGCTCGTTCACTGTGGCACAACAATGTGTTCAAGAATATCACAAAATATTGCAGATAGGTGTGGTGTGTGTGTCTCGATGTCGCTCATCATAGCCATATTTGTGTGACAGTGTGTTGAAGATGTCTCACATAACCTTGCTAACTGTAGCCCTGTAGCCCAATGTGTGTGGCAAAATGTTGCAGTGTGTGTCTCCTGAGCTTCGCTTGTTGTAGCCTGACATGAGTTGCAGTGTGTCATGTGATCTCGTGCGCGCGCCCTCTCGCTCCCGCATTCACACGCAATCAAATACACTATACACTACTGTGCTCACACAACCACAGGTTTGCATGCCTCATTTATATCTCTAATTTCACACATGCAGAGAGTGTCTTCCTCGCAGTGGCCGATACAACAAGGCCTAAATGATTCATGCCTTTTTTGTACGTCTCCTTCGTAGAACTCATCTCAATTTTCTATGTGTTTTTCCAACACATGCAGACTCTCATTGTTGCTGTGTCCGATGCAACAAGGCCTACATATTTCATGTCGTTTTTGTACTTTCCTTCATTTCATATTTCACACGTTCAGAGTCTCTTCCTCGCGGCGACTTATACAGGGTGGCGTAGAGTCATGGGATGCCTTATCTTCATAGGTCATTTTCCGCAAAAGAGCCATATAATTTGTGCTCCATGCGAAAAATGACCTGCGACTGGGCACGCGTCAAGCGGAGGGGCTTTAGTCCCGGTGTCGCCGTGCGCCACGGGGGTCGGACCAGATCCCCTGCGGACGGTGTATCATAGGAGCCTCATTTTTTCCCTCGAAATCGGACGTCTCATATGTCCGATCTCAAATCTGACGTCTCCACAGGTGTCCAAATGCAGATCTGATTTCTGCATGCAGCGGCGTCTTGTTTAGACGTCCGAAATCGGACTTTCCCGAAAATAAGACGTCCGATTTGAAAGCGGACATCGAAGTCCTCGAACATTGAAGTCCTCAGACATTGAAGACGTCCGATCTGAAATTGGACATTGCAGTCCAACTTCGGATCGGGGAAACTTCGGATTTCGAAAAAAAAAATGGGACAAATAAAGGGGGAAAAGCTCGTTAAAACCCGCAGGGCCTGTGGTCTGACGCCTGTAACGCGTGGCTGGCTCTTGGGCTAAAGCCCCTCTGCTTGCCACGCGCCCAGGCATTCTATCAGTCTTCGTCACCCTACAACAAGGCCTACATGTTTTGTGTCTCTTTTGTACGTCTCTTTCACAATTCTCTTGTGAATCTCTCTTGACACATACAGAGTCTCTTCCTTGGGATGGCGGATGCAATGAGACGGCAAGTGTTGCCGCACTTTACCTCGCACGTCAGGTAAGATGAATCAGATTAGACTGATCACATCAGATCATCATGCTTGAACAGGTTACGTCACTTGACTTGTCAATACCTTTGACTATGCCTACAGTTAAGCTCGCACGGCAGGTATGTGGATTTGATTAGGTCACAACATAGAGTAGCGCAGACCCATATGATGCCTACAAGGTTGAAAAGCCTCTTTCAAAGATTAGCTACCTGTACCACCAAGGTCAACGCTGCATTTTGGCATCCACAAATACGCATCCACAAATACACACACACATCATTTCACAAGTGTCGAAGCCAGTGGATTCAATTTCCGAATAATCAATCGCACACACATGTACATACGCACACACACACATAATCGCATACACACACAATCGCATACACAAGCATCCAGAGTTTTAGTTTTAAAGCATCCAGAGTTTGAGTTTTAAAGCATCCAGAGTTTTAGTTTTAAACTTCTCGGTCTAACCCCTTAAAGTTCTTGGTCTAACCCCCGGGCCCATAAACACAGGCGCCTTCAAGAAGGCAGGATGGAAGCACCCAACAGCTCACACACATCAAGATCCGAAACACTCGCACGCACATACATGCGCGCTTGCATATTCATCAAAGAGGTATGGGCGTGCCGAATTAGATATCAAGATGCTTTACTCTTGACTCGAGAGTCACATGTCAAATATGAACTCTGGCCCTGCAAAATGAGAAAGATTTTTCACTCGTTACTCATCTCTCTCAACTCATGAACACTCTCACAGGTCATTGAAGAATTCTGGGCGTGCCGAATCGGACATCAAGATCCTCGATGTAGCTACGGGCACGGGCCGCTTTGCGTCGTTCATGCTCGATAACTTCCCTGCACTGAAGTTGGTATGTGTATATATGTACATACATAACGCATATGTATACAGTATACATGTGTGCATGTATGATGTATGTGGATGTGTGTGTGTATATGTATGAGTTTGTATGCTGTGCATTGAGTTTTATGCTAGATAGATATCTTTTCTTGTGTCAAATTTTTATGTATCCATATACATTGGCATGTATGAGGATATGGATGTGTGTGTATATTTTTGAACGTATTTTGTGTAAGCTCGAGACCTTTCTGGCCCCAAGTTGTTTTTGTATGTGCAAGTTAGATGTATGGGAATGTATGGTAGGCACATACACACACACAGCATGTGCAAGACCTATCATCATTTTAACTCGCAGCATCCAACAAATATACGATACATCAAATATACTATACATCCACTATCTCGCTGTGGCCCTTTCTCCAGCTCTCCCTTACGCGCGCTTCGACACCTAACACATATAATGATACACGCTCGACCTATCGCCTTTTTGTTTTTCGGCATCCAAAAAATTTACACAGATTTGTGCTCGTTCTATCTCTCTGTCTCTATCTTTGACTCTCTCTTTCACTCACACACACACACACACACAGGACGCGCTGGACTTATCGCCCTTCTACCTCGCAGCATCCAAGAAATTACTCAACAAGTACAAGGGCGTGACATATGTAGAGGCTGCAGCAGAAGATGTTCCCTCCAAGGACAAATCCTATGACATTGTCACCTGCGTCTACCTCTTTCACGAACTGCCGCAGGTGTGTTGCAGTGTGTGTTGCATTTCAGCCAAAGACAAATCGTATTACACTTGCACATGCATCTACCTCTTCCACCAAGTGCCGCATGCTGCAGTGTGTATTGCAGTGTGCTATAGTGTTCCTGCCGAGAACAATCCCTCTGACGGAGTCACCAGTCTCACCTATCTACCTCGAGAGGTGGGGGGCTGGGGTCGAATACCATTTTCAAGAAATTTAATGAGCCCTACGCCCCGTCGTAAATGGTACTTAACGACGGGGCGTAGGTTTCATTAAATGGTACTCGACCCCATCCCCCAATCTCTCCCCGTACATTTTTTTGGGTCTCGACCCCAGCCCCCCACCTCTCTCTACCTCTATTCACCTATCTACCTCTATTTATTCACGTAGTGCCGCGAGTTTTTTTTTGAAATTCGAACTGAAAGTATCAAGTTAAAACTTGAGAGTCTGCTCCTTGACACTGGCTCTCTCAGACAAATCTGTGTGGAGGGAGGCAAAACACTGAGTTGTGTGGATTGCACGATCTCAACATGCATTCGTGCACGATCTCAACATGCATTCGTGCACGATCTCAAGATGCATTCGTGCACGATCTCAACATGCATTCGTGCAGCGTGTTGCAGCACGGCGCAGCGTGTTGCCTTGTGTTGCAGTCTATCGAATATCTATCCGAGCAGCCCATTACTGGTTGTTGCGCATGAACCATCCAATATATGCAAATCTCGCACACAAACGTACACACACAAAAATTTCAACTTTCTAGGATTTTGCAATCGAATGTATGTCATGACAATTCGCAGTATGCTGCATTGTGTTGCAGCCAAGACGAAAGTATTCGAGCAGAAATGCATGATGCCAGTGTATTTGAATATAATCTGTTCTTACTGAAGAAACGCCTAATGCATTTGAATGCCTCATGGATTCGAGTGCACACCGCTTTTCAGCCTGCAGTGGCCCGCTCAAACCGAATGTATACAGAGTATATTCGAATCCACACTATTATATTCAAGTCATGTGATCTAATCGAATATATTCTGCACACACACGCACACACACACACAATTGTCGAGCAGACAATTCGCTCCAAAGTTGTCAAGGAGTGGTTTCGCGTACTCAAGCCCGGCGGAAAGGTCTACTTTGTCGACTCTGCCCAGGAAGGCGAGGTGCTTTGTCTCTCCCTCGCGCGCTGTCTCTCTCTCTATGTCTCTCTCTGTGTGTTTTGAAGCCGTGATTGCAGTGCCTGGTAATTCCTAATGATGTTTGTGTGTAGTGTGTTTGCCGCACGATCATAATTAAGGCCAACCATGTAAGTTGGCATGTGTCTTTTTCTGCTCCTCTGAGCCTTTGTGTATGTGTGTGTATATATTTGCCTTTTGGCCCAGGTTCCATATGATCGTGTATTGGAAGGATTTACCATCATTGCACATGAACCGTACTACATCAACTATACCAAACAGGACCTCGTCAAACTCTTCCAAGGTATATCTATCTCTATATATATACACATACACATACACATATATATTCGTGGTGGGTATGGGTGTGTTACGTGTGCGTGTTGTATTGATGTGGGATCAGAAAGTTGGAATGTAATGTATTGATTTGAATACATACTTGTCACGTATGCATATCATGTATACACATACATAAATCTGTGCATGGACATAATGTATACTCTACAGATACATGTTTATATGTATGTACATACATGTGTGCACACACATTTACGCGCACACACACACATGTAGCGCACATACACACACATATGTACATACAAGTGTACATGTATTACATACATATATGCACATGAAAATACGTGTACATGTGCATATACGCTACGTAAATACATGCACATATGTACATACACACAACAAATACCAACACAAGTGACATAGAAGAACGTGACATTTAAAGGATATGCAGTAGACACCATTGAGTCACACTGTGTATGTATGAGGGCACTTTATGTGTGTGTATGGATCCATTTTACGTAAATGAATCAGTCATGTCACATGGATCAATGAGTCAGGTCACACATGTGGTTGAGTCATTTTACACGTATGACTGAGTCATTTCACGTGGTGCACACGGTATGCGTCATGTGACGTGGTGCACACGGTAGGTACACTGGGCGGTTTAATGAGGCGTGTCGCAAAGGAATGAGGCATGTTACAGATGAGGCATATCACACAGAGAAATGAGTCATGTCACACAGATATATAGTCACATCATGCATATGATTCAGTCATGCCGCTCATGTAACCGAGTCATGTCAGATTCGACGACACACATAACCGAGTAATTTCATACGTATGATGACACGACATACGAATGAGGCTTTCGCATCAGACATCATGGAGGCACTGGGAAGTTGAATGAGGCATGTCCCGTATGATTTCTTCATGTCACATAATACAATGAGTCATGTCACACATATGACTGAGTCATGTAACACGGCAGATGAGGGATTCACCGTCGACACCACGGAGGTACATTGGGTCAGCAAGTGTTTGGTTGCGACAAAGCCTCTTCACGACGTGACTCCTGAGTCTGCTGCTGTTGAGCCCCAACTGGTTGATGCCACCAAGTAATATATTTACATACATGTAGATCGATACAAAGCAAAACACACTGATGTATACATGAATATACATGAATCGAAAAGAGCAAAGGTAAAAGTGGAAATGAAGGACTTAACCATGAGTAATATAACGGGTACATTACCCGAATCTTGAGTAAGTTCATACGTGTTTGTATCAATTGATAATTAAACAAGTTTCCCCCGAAATTTCGTCACCAAGAAAAGAACATAGATTGTGGCTTGGGTCGGGCGGTGAGAGAATCAGTATGGCCATTTCGATTGTTTTGTCTCGCGACCGTGTATGCTTGTGTGTGTTGCTCATTTGCGACACGGATAACAAAGCACTTCTCGGCATGTCGCCGTCAAGTTCGTGCACCGCGATACATCAGATGATGTTCGATTTTCCAATTTTTTTTTGTTTACACCCTGGGTGTTTTGGAACTTGTTTGCTTATACTCCACCCCAGGTGACCTCCCCCCCTCCTCAACACGAGGAAAGGTAACAAAATGAAACCAAAAGAGGTAAAACTGTTACAGATTGATAGGTAGCAGTCCCTCTAATTTGATAGGTGTGTACGGTCTAATATAGATGTGTGAAGCAAACTCGCGATAGCTCACTTTCACTCTGAATTTTTTTTTGAAGTGAAGACGGGGGATTTCCAAGTGAAGACGGGGGATTTCCAAGCGAAGACGGGGGATTTCCAAGTCTGACGTTGTAGAAAACGTTCGACACTAGAAAAACTCTGTTCTTTTGTCAAAAACTATTGTCGAAAACGACTCAACTTGGTTGTTGGGAAATAATACAGACAATACAGAGTATTATTGCTCTTTTGTACTTATTCCTCTTTGGTACTTATTAAACCTCAACCATGAAGTTGAGACGTTTTTTATAATCAAGTTGTTCATCGTTGAGACGTTTTTGATAATCAAGTTGAGCCGGCTCAGTTCGGTTGCTTTTTGGTCGAAAAGCGAGCGATGAAGCACCTTTGAACAAGATCTGCTGCCGTGCGCCATTGGCGTGACATTAGCCCGAGCGCCTACGAACGAGATCTTGTCACGAATGAGAAAGTTTAGTGTCAAAGTCTAGATCCTAACCGAACATTTGAAGAGTTTTTTTTCCTCCCTCGAGTTCCATCGATCAGCATAAGAGAGCTGTCGAGGATCCGAGGTGAGCTTGTCGAGTTTAGAGCATAAAACCAAACATGTATACTTGTGTCTCTGGCTTGTCCCATCTCTGTTGACGTGTTCATTCATGCTAAACGTTCAAGAGAACCGCTAAGCGAGCTGAGGCTCAAGTCGTTTTTTTCTCAAAAATCGAGTTGAGCAGCATTTTCCCCCTGAAAATTCGAGTTGAGCCTTTCTTACGTATAGCAACATGCTTACATACATATTCCACAGCAGGCTCGGAAAAAATGAAGAAGAAAAAAGGAAAAATTCACATGGACCGAGGCTGAGAGCGAGTGGCGCACGGCGACTCCGGGGCTAAAGCCCCCCCGCTTGCCGTGCGCCCGAACTTAATCATGTCACAGACGTGATCACAGTACTTAATGAGCCACTACAGGGTCATCCCGGGACATATAAACCACCGAAATGACCCAGCCAGCGTGTTTCTAAGCACTCACTGATGAAGCCAGCACCCAGCCTGCCAGCGTTGTTTCGGGCGCGCGGCAAGCGGAGGGTCTTCAGCCCCGGAGCCGCCGCGCGCCACAGGAGTCGGACCAGAGATCCTCAGATTTTGACTTTTCTGTGCGTTTATTTTTGAGTTAAGTGTTTTTCCCCCTATTTTTTTCACTTTTTCTGAGATCGGACTTCATTCATTGTCCGATCTCAGATCGGGGTAGAATATGACCTTCAAACCGGGATATTTGGGATCGCGACGCCCTGGAGACGCAACAAAACCTTGTCCGATCTCAAAAAAAAGTGGGGAAAAAGGAGAAAATGGGATGTCCGATCTGAAAAAAAATCCGAAAAATGAGACGTAAAGTGCGGGAAAATGAGCGGATACAAAATTAAAAAGACGTTGAAGGCACACTTCACGACAAATAAACCATTAAGGAACTGCCAGCCCAGCCAGCAAGTTTCTACACCCCCCGTAGAAATTTCAACTTTGGGGCGCGCGGCAAGCGGAGGGGCTTTAGCACCGGAGCCCCCGCGCGCCACTCGCAGTACGCCAGAGCTCATACGGACAGTCCTCCCAAAACCCATTTTTTTCACATTTTTTGAGTTGAGCCACAAGAAGTCGAAATTTGGGTTGAGCCGGCTCGACTCGAATTTGTGAAAAAAAAACCGGGTTAAGCCGGCTCAACTCGAATGTTTGAAAAAATTGTCGAGTTGAGCCAGATCAACCCGGATTTCTGAAAAAAAAATTGGTTGAGCCGGCTCAACTCGAATTATTGAAAAATGTATCGAGTTGTGAATCATTAAGAAAAGCATAGAGAAAATCGTGAAATGAGAGAAAATCTAACATTTTCATAAAGAAAATTAACATTTTCATAGAGAAAATCATTACGAAAATCATTGAGAAAATCATTAAGAAACTGCCCAAATCGCTGTCAGTGGGTTTCTAAAGCATATTGCAAGAAACCGGCCAAATTCCAGACTGCAGTTGCTATCTGCCAGTTTTTATGTCCCGGAACTCTACTGTATGGTAGTTAGGGTGACTTTTATGTTGGAGCTAGTTAGCCCGAGGATGCAGGCCAGCCCACAAAGGTTGTAGACTGTTTTGATCCATTAACAGGGCAGCCATTACATTTAGGTGGGCAACGGTCTGGAGCAGTCTCTTGGGTCCTAAGAGATTAATTGGGGTTTCACCACATACTTAGTCTGGTGATTAAGTTGGGGTTTGACCACCCGAGATGGAAAGAAAGTCGATAAAACGTTTTGACGAAAGTGAGACAGGAAGAAAGTTTTGCACCAGATTTCAAATTCAAATTTTTCATGTTTGAAAGAGACCACATTTCTGTTCGGGAAAGGTTATGTAGGTGAGGGGACAAATTTTGAACCTGTTTCTTGGAATTACCTGGATACTTATCCGAGTCTGGTGAAAACTACTATTACATACGCGCAAGAAATCTGAAACTGCGAGCAGTGTCCAACCCACGTGACGAGTGTCACGGTTTCGGTCACAACGGTTTAATAAAACAAGGTAACACACACCTTAAAAACACACTCCCACACCGTGACACACGCTTTCATCGAGACAAACAGCCCCAGAGGAGTCTTCCCACTCTGATTTTTCATAAGGAAGACCGATTTTTGATAAGCAATACCTATTTTTTAGACGTATTTGTGATAAGGAATACCTATTTTCGAGGCCAATTTTTGATAAGGAAGACCGATTTTTTGATAAGAAAGACCGAAAATCAGTTTGTGCGAATCATTAAGAAACTGCCCTAATCGATGCAACCGCGTTTCCTGTGCATGTTTTTCGACATTCTTATGCTCCACAATTGGCACGCAAATGTTTATGCCAAGTTTCATGTTTTCCCAAATTTAAAGCCTCATTTTTGATCATTCTCAAATATTCAGGCCAAAGTTTTATGCCCTTTGTTTCCCAAATTTGATGCCTATGTTTCGTTCTTTCGTAAAATGTCATGCCAATTTTTTCATCTTTTTCACATGACTCGGAGGTATTTTTTCACTTATTTCCAATTTTTATACCCTCTTTCTTTGCTCTTCCAAATTCTCAAGTAGGTTTTGTTTGACATTTTGCCAATTTTTATGTTAAATTTTCATCATTTTCCAAATTTTAAGCCATATTTTTTCAACATTGTCAAATTTTGATCTATATTTTTCATTAATCATAATTGCGCCCTTTGTTTTCACCTCTTTTTTCATTTGGGCCTGCTTTCTTTTTGTTCTTTTCTTTTTAATTTGCAC
>Ga0209390_10007036_pt1 | contig 14648 bp, 14 predicted proteins | sample BON01_FD_187212 | JGI IMG/M metagenome (GOLD analysis project Ga0209390, IMG submission 187212) | Freshwater microbial communities from Lake Bonney liftoff mats and glacier meltwater in Antarctica - BON-01 (SPAdes) (version 2) | ecosystem: Environmental > Aquatic > Freshwater > Ice > Glacier... | reverse complement strand
CAGCCGATTCTAAACCCGCCTTATTGGGAGGCCCAAAAGCCCATCCGGCAAGTTTTCCAAGTTGGCCTATCGTGGAAAGGCCTGATGAAAATGCACTTCTGGAAGCCTTGCGGAGTAAAAAATGGGGCCGTCTGAATGGCAAGGCGGTAGCCAATTTTGAAGAGGCGTATAAAAACATGAGCGGAGCAAAACATTGCTTGGGCGTGTCTAGTGGTACCAGTGCATTATTTACCGCTATGGGTGCTTTAGACATTGGTCCCGGAGATGAAGTTATTATTCCGGTATATACCTTCGTTGCCACTTACAATGTGGTTGTATTGAATTATGCGTTACCTAGGTTTGTAGACACGGATATAGAAAGTTTTCAGGTAGATGCCAGCCAAATTGAAAAAGCCATTACCCCGCAAACTAAGGTCATCATGCCTGTTCATATTGGTGGGTCGCCGGCTGATTTAGATACAATTCTTGGGTTGGGTAACAAGCACAATATACCAGTTGTCGAGGATGCATGTCAGGCACCAATGGCCGAATGGCGAGGTAAAAAAGTTGGGACATTAGGGCTTACAGGAGCCATTAGTTTTCAATCCAGCAAAAACCTTACTTCTGGTGAAGGAGGCGCTTTGTTGACCAATGACAACGAATTTGCTGAAAGCTGCTATAATTTTCACAATCAGGGAAGGCATACTAGCGATCCAAACGATCCTACTTCTCCTACCCGAGGAACGAATCTCCGGTTGACAGAATTCCAGGGAAACCTGTTGCTCGCTCAGATGAAACGCTTCCCCCAACAGGTTAACCATCGTTGGGAGAATGCAGCCTACCTAACCAGTCTCTTAAACGAAATCCCCGGAATTCAGCCTGCAAAACTTTATGAAGGCGTAACCAAAAGTGCTTATCACCTTTATATGTTTAGGTATGACAAAAAGGAATTTCAGGACATGGATCGCAGTAAATTCTTAAAATCGCTAGCGGCAGAAGGAATTCCATGTTCAGGTGGCTACGGCATGTTGAACAAGGAGAAATACGTGACAGATCTTGCAAAAAACAAACACTATTTAAAAGTGTATGGAGAAAAAACCATGAATGATTGGCTGGAGCAAAACCACTGTCCTCAGAATGACCAGCTCAGTGAAGAAGCGGTATGGTTTTCACAGACCATGTTGCTTGGATCTAGACAAGATATGGAACAGATTGCGCAAGCCATTCAAAAGATCAGAAAGTACGCTGGGGATTTAATAAAGGCCTAGTCAGCATACTTCCATTTTTAATTAACCTCTAAATTTCTATACCCTGAAATGATGTCACTTGCTCATAGACCAATTAGGAAAGTGTTTTTATCTAATTGCTTATGCGGTTTGCTCCTATTTTTAATAATAGCAATAGGTAATAAGCTTCACGCTCAGAAATTATCGCCATCGGATGGGACTATGGAAGTGGGGGTAGCACGGATAGACATAACACCAGAAGGGCCAATTAGACTTGCTGGATATGGTGCCAGGCCAAAGACAGAAGCGGATAAGATTATTCATCGCTTGTCTGCCAAAGCCTTGGCTTTTGGGAGTGATTCTCAGGGTGCTTCAGTATTGATTACTGTAGACTTGGTTGGTATTCCCAAACATATCACGCAAAAACTAGCCAAGCAACTTTCAGTGAAGGTAGGGCTTGATCCTGCTCAACTCGTAATTTGTGCCAGCCATACCCATGGAGGACCTGAAGTAGGCAACCTGTTGAATATCCTTCAATACAGGGGAGAGACTTTTAGTGATTCTTTATTGGCGGTAGACCAACTGGTGCACATATCCAAGTACACCGAGCAACTCAGTCAGAAACTGGAAGAAGTCGCACTGGCAGCATTGGAAAACCGAGCACTTTCTTTGGTCGCTTGGGGACAGGGAGAAGTAGGTTTTGCCAAGAATAGGCGCACCGAGGGTGGACCAGTGGATACCTCACTTCCATTGATGCGAATCACTGATCCTTCAGGCGATCTAAAAGCTGTTTTGGTCAATTATGCCTGTCATGGGACAACCTTGGGAGGAGAGGTCAACCAGCTTCATGGGGATTGGATGACCGAGGCTCAGCAAATGATTGAGTCCAATCATGCCGGTGCTGTAGCCATGGTAGCGATTGGATGCGGAGCAGATGCCAATCCTGAGCCTCGTGGTAAAATGGAGCACATAAGCTTGCATGCAAAAGCGATTTCGGATGAAGTCAATCGTTTATTGGATTCTCCGCTTAAACCCTTGACCCAAGTTCCCGTCGGAAAAATCAAATGGATCAATTTACCCTTTGCCAAGGTGCCGACAGTCCCAGAACTGATTACGCAGACTGAAGACAAGACGGTGAAAGGATATTTTGCCCGGTTGGCGCTGGATCGAATTGCCAGAGGTCAGACCATTCCAGCTGAGCTTTCCTATCCAGTGCAAACCTGGACATTTGGGAATGAATTGGCCATGGTCAATCTTGCTGGAGAGGTAGTCGTGGACTATTCCCTTCGGCTTAAAAAAGAATTGGGAGCTGAGCGACTTTGGCTCAACGCCTATTCCAACGATGTCCCCTGTTATATTGCTTCCCGTCGTGTGATCCGGGAAGGAGGATACGAGGCAGTGTCTAGCATGTACTATTATGACAAGCCTTCTCCTTTTTCTGAAGAAGTTGAAGACCTTATCGTTCATGCAGTCCACGACCTTCTCCCTGCAACATTTACCCAAAAATAATAAGTTGTTCAAATCCCCTTTTCTCTCGGCTTTAAGAACTTTCTACTCATGTAAACCAATTCAGCCGATAGCTTATTTGTAGTTGTGGATATAAATCTTTGTTATGCGCTATAGTTACTGGCAGCCGGAAATGTAATAAGCTTATTTTGGGGCAATAAAAGCAAGTATATTTGGGGAGAATGGTATTACGATGCATCCTGAACTTAGGCTGAAGTTGAAATTATGAATGAAATTAAAAATAGAAAACATTCCAGAAGGCAGTTTTTTGCTACTGCCGCTAAAAGTAGTCTAGTTGCATGTACTTTGGGAATCCCTTCATTTGAAAAAAGCACCAATGCTCTTCTAGTTGATTCCCTTGGATTTAAAGATCCGGAGACGCCTAGTTGGATAGCGATCAATAATGAGATATATGGAGCTAAACCCGATGGTTTAGGGCCGATTGGTGGAGGAGAAGGGTATGCATTTCCTATTGTTAAAGGGGATTATGAGGTGACAAACTTGGAGGAGTTATTGGATGCTCTTGCAAAGGCAAAGTCGGGACAGGTTGTCTTTATTTCCGATGAAATTAGAATAGACCTTACCACCAGGGTTTTTATTGAAGCGCTCGTTTTAGAAATTCCTGAAGGAGTAACTCTAGCTGGAAACCGCGGTTATAAAGGATCTAAAGGTGGAATGCTGCTGAGCAACGCCTTGGAAACCCGTTTAATGATTCGAGCAAATGGCCCAAATGTTCGACTTACCGGTCTACAGATTCAGGGACCTAATCCTGATCGTCACCTTGAACATCACAAACGCTCTTTTGGACCTGGTGGATTGGGGCGTGATTATTACTACAAATTCCCAGTGTCGAGAGGGATAGTGACGGAACACGCTGAATTAAAAGTGGACAACTGTGAGATTTCTGCCTTTTCCGGGAGTGGCGTTTATCTTAAAAAAGGAACAGGGCACCATATTCACCATAACTTTATTCACCAGTGCCAGTATAATGGACTTGGCTATGGCGTAAGCCATGCAGAGGCCTCCTCACTTATCGAATATAACGTTTTCAATGAAAACAGGCATTCCATTGCGGGAACAGGAGTGTCTGGATGCGGTTATACTGCCAGGCATAATATCGAAATGGGGATTTCATTAAGTCATTGCTTTGACATGCACGGTGGAAGGGATAGGAAAGACAATACGGATATAGCGGGGACTACGATGGAAATTTATAACAACACCTTTTATGCTCCTCAAACCGCCGTAGTGATCAGAGGAGTTCCAGAGGACAAATGCGATATACACCACAACTGGTTTGCCAAACATAAGGACATCAATCAAGCAATACAGGGACTCTCAGCAAAGACTACGGCCACGAAAAATGTTTATGGAAGGGAGCTCAAGTGATGATTTTTTGACCTATCATCTTCGATGTTCAATTTTACCTTGTCGGAGTATTTGGATAGAAATAAGGTGTCTGGTGAGGTAATGCTAAGAATGGAGTGGGACCTTGCTGCATCCGATGGCCAGCTTCAAGTTTTTATCGAGAAGGAATATTTGGCTACTTTTAATTCACATAGGATCCCTTTAATGGGGTTGAATTACCTTAGAATCAATTCAGGGAATGGCTTCTCCAAAAACAACGGGGTAGTTCCTCTCGTTTTTAATGAGCGCTAATTCTTGGGTTTGAAATCAAAAAGCTAACCCAGGTCGCTTCCTGAGAATACCATTGCATAATTCCAACTCTTATTCCTTAGTGGAATAGGATCTTTTTTATAGACTCTCGCTGTATGAGAGGTTTGACTATCAGTACATTTTAAATAATCAAACATTACTTTTCGGTTGTCGAATTTTCATTTTATAGGGTGTTCTTTTAATTATAAAACAGGAAAATCAAGCCTTATCGTCACGAGGATTTAAAACTTTATCTTTTCGCGGGTTTCATTTTTCTTAAGTCCGGTTATACGTTTTGAATGCTAGTTTTATTCTCCCATCTAGGTGTTTGCAATAACATCTTTCTTTTCTATGGAGTTTGTGATTTTTATGCGAATGTTTCACTCCTCACAGATTTTTAACCGTATGGGTAAATTTGCGTTAAGCGAGTTCAATCGGTGGCTGAGCGGAGCCGAAGCACCTGACTAGGACGTGGCACTCTGAGAACATAAGTGTAGCTTTTTAGCCTCGCTTCTTGTCTAGTTGCTAATTTTTTTTTGAAACGTTTATCCAACTTTTCTATTCTTGGCGTTTGCAATCCAATTGTAGATCAAAAAAATAGGTAGTAGTGTTGGTTGTCAAATTAAAGATTACATCCTATTGTATTTGACTTCTTGACCTTTGATTTTTTCCGTTCGGTCTGGTATTTATTTAACCCTTAGTGAGTTGCATTGCTTTTTTTTCAGAAATATTGTCTCTCCATTCAATCTGTATGGGTCCATCAAAATAACTTATGGTGAGTCTATTGGCATCACCATTCCAGATAAAAGCATCATTGAATATCGTTTCGGTAGGAGGCCCAAATTTTTTACTGAAAAAATTGATAAAGTCTTTGAATCCACTTTCCATATTGGGTAGGTCACGCTTGTTAAATGTCCATCTGCATTTATATAACAGGCCGGATAAATAAATTAACCTCATACCATGGGCTTAAAAACCGCTGCTTAACTAGTCCATTTTTTAAGCGTAAAGATCACGATTTTGGTAAATTATTATCAAGTCGTGAAAAGACAGCATCATTTTATGTAATAAAAAAATGTGAATTTTTTAACAAATAGTTTATAAAAAAAAAAAAAATGTGTAAAAAAAATATTCTTATTTGTATATGTGGTTTAGCTTTAAGTGGTAGTACTAGGATTAATCAAAATATTAAACTTAATATAATCCTTATTCTAACTGACGATCAAGGCTGGTGGGAAATGGGTGCACATGGAAATACAACCATCGAGACCCCTTTCTTGGATCAATTTTCAAAAGAAAGTGTAAATTTTTCCCATTATTACGCCGCACCCGTTTGTTCACCAACAAGGGCGGGTATGATGACGGGCAGGTATCACCTGCGAACCGGATTGTATAACACTCGTTTTGGAGGAGACGTGATTCATACCTCAGAAATAACCATCGCTGATCTGTTGAAAAAGGAAGGGTACCGCACCGCCTTATTTGGCAAGTGGCACCTGGGGAAACACCATGACTATCAGCCCAATCAGAGAGGATTTGATGAGTTTATGGGACATTATTCCGGACATATCGAGCATTATGATTATCCGGATCAGTTGGTCCATAATGGTGAACCAGTTGAAGGAAGGAAATACGTAACCGATCTATTTACCGATGCTGCAATTGACTTTATTAAAGCTGAAAGTGCTTCACCCAGGCCTTTTTTTTGTTACCTGGCCTATAATGCCCCCCACTCCCCCTGGGTAGTGGGCACCTCCCATGATAGACAGGAAAGAGGAGACGTCCTGATTAAGAAATACCTGGATAGGGGACTTTCTATGAGGGATGCGAGGATTTATGCTATGGTGGAAATTATTGACGAAAATTTGGGGAAGTTATTTAGAAAATTGGATGAAATGGGAATAGCAGAAAATACCATAGTGATTTTTTCCGGTGACAATGGAGGTGTCAGCAGTCATTATACGGCAGAATTGAAAAACTGATGGTGAACTTCACTGGAGAATACGTAAGAAAAGGCCAAACGATTGCCTTAGTGTACTCTCCAGACCTGGTTACGGCACAGGAAGAATTGTTTGAAGCACAAAAGATTAAGGATACCCAGCCACAACTGTTCAAGTCGGCTAAAGAGAAGCTGAAAAACTGGAAGCTTACGGATAAACAGATTGAACAGATGCTAAGCGAAGGTAGTTTCAATGCATAGTTCCCCATTCAGGCGGATATTTCTGGATACGTCATTAAGAAAATGGTAAACCTCGGGGACTACATACAAAGTGGAGAAGCCATCTATGAAATTGCCGATCTCTCAAGAGTGTGGCTGCTTTTTGATGTTTACGAATCAGATATGGCGTGGATCAAGAAGGGCGATCAGGTAAACTTTACTGTGGCTTCCCTGCCTGGGGAAACTTTTGAAGAAACCATCTCTTTTCTAGATCCTGTCATTGATCCCAAAACAAGGGTGGCCAAAGCAAGGGTTGTTGTAGCCAATAGAGGGCTCAAGCTCAAATCAGAGATGTTCGCCTCCGGTACTGTTGAGGCTAAGTTACCAACAAATACAGACCATATAGTTGTCCCGAAAACTGCGGTGATGTGGACGGGTAAACGTTCGGTCGTATAGGTTAAAAACACCTCAGGTAAAGGAGTAAGTTTTATGATGCGGGAGGTGATCTTGGGGCCTGGATTAGGTGATAGTTTTATTGTAAAGGATGGCTTAGCAGAAGGCGATGAAATAGCTGTAAATGGCACATTTAGTATAGACGCTGCTGCTCAACTTGCAGGAAAGCCAAGCATGATGAACCCAGAAGGTGGCCCTGCAATGACCGGGCACAATCATGGAGGTGGCGAGATGCCCTCTGCAACAAGTCCTGTCGAGAAGGAAGCTGTCAAATCAGTTGCCATTAGCGAAAAGGCCAAAGAAACCTTAAAACCACTCCACACTGACTATTTGAACTTTAAAGATGCTTTGGTGGATGATGATTTAGCCACGGCTCAGAAAGCTGCGAGTGAATTGAAAACAGCCTTGGAAAAAGTGAACATGACAGTGTTTACCGGATCATCGCATAATGCTTGGATGAGTTATAGCAGTGATTTAAAGAATGCATTACAGCACATAGAGCATTTAGAAGATATTGAAGCCGTGCGTAAAGCGTTTCAAAAGGTATCAGTAGGGATGATCGATTTGACCAAAGCTTTTAATCCATTGGAGAAGACGCTTTATGTGCAGCATTGCCCCATGGCTGATAATAACAAGGGAGCCAGCTGGCTAAGTGCTGAAGAGGAAATTCGCAATCCTTATTTTGGGGAAGCGATGCTCACCTGTGGGGAAGTGAAATCAACAATCAAATGAAAGAATGTTGTAAAACAGGGGACCAAAAACCTCAATCTAAATTAAAAAAATGGGCTTCCAGAATTGTCTGGGGTGTAGTCATCCTGGAAGTAATCAGTGTGGCCTTAATTTAAATATTTAACCTTTTATAGATCAATAAAATGAAAAAGATGATGAACAAAAAAATAATTTTAGGGTTTGCACTTGCTTTGTAATAGTTTATCCTACAATCTTAAACGTAAAAAAAGGAATGATTTTTGACTTTTCATCAACCTAATGGTAAAATGAAATATAATACAATCAAATGATGCATCTAAAAAATAATCTGACCATAACAATTTTACTCATGCTGGCAGGGTTTTCGGTATCAGCACAAACAACAGATACTTCCACCTATCACCTGACCATGAAACAAGAGCTGGTGAATAAAGCTGGAAAAGAAACCATGGGAATGACCGTAAACGGGGGAATACCAGGTCCGACCATCCGATTTAAGGAAGGTGGCTATGCAGTCATATATGTTAAAAATGAAATGGATGTAGAAACATCCGTTCACTGGCATGGCCTGCTTTTGCCTAATTTCTATGATGGGGTGCCTTACCTCACCACGCCACCCATTAAGCCTGGAGAAACGCAGAAATATGAGTTTCCACTAAAGCAATCGGGTACTTATTGGTACCACAGTCATACTATGTTGCAAGAGCAGAGCGGGATCTACGGATCTATCATTATTGATCCTAAAAAGGAAACCTTGACCTACGACAAGGAATTAGTCATGGTGCTCTCAGACTGGACCAACCAAAAACCCATGAATGTACTGCGGAATTTGAAACGTGGTAATGAGTGGTATAACATAAAAAAAGGAACGGCTACCCCATTAAATCAGGTCATAGCACGTGGTGGATTAGGTGCTCAGTTCAATTTCTGGAGGCAACGAATGGAAAGTGCGGACATAGCTGATATTTACTATCCTGCTTTTCTGAATAATGGTCAGGAAACGCAAGAATACCCTCAATTTGAACCTGGCGATAAAGTGCGTTTACGCATCATTAATGGTTCAGCTTCTTCACAATTCTGGATGACTTTTGGCGGTGAAGACCCTATGCTTGTAGCCTCAGATGGATTAAACGTAGTACCTGTTAAGCATAATAAAACCTTTATTGCCATTGCTGAAACCTATGATTTTATTGTCACAATACCTCAAAATGGTAAAATTGAATTTAGGGCCATGGCACAAGATGGCTCTGGTTACTCCACTGCTTACCTGGGTCAGGGAGAAATTCTTTCTGCCCCAGTTGTGGAAAGGCCAGATAAGATAGGGATGATGAAGCAAATGGCTAAAATGGATATGCGTATGGGTGCTCCGGCCATGAAATTCAATCCGGGCAAGGAAGAGCCCTACGAATTAATGAACAGCTGGGGCATGCAGATGGATGGAAAAAAGGACATGAAAGGCATGGATCATACCATGAACGAAGGTCAGGGAATGAAGGATCGTATGGAAGGTATGGATCACTCCAACATGGACCACGGAAAAAGTCCTGATATGCAGGGAACGGGTATGGAAAAGTCCAAATCTGAAAACAGTCAGATGGCGGGTATGAATATGTTTTCCGAATACAATTATGACTACTTGAAGTCTCCAGAGAAAACAGACTTTACTAATGATAAACCAGTAAAAGAAGTACTATTAAACCTTACAGGAAATATGTGGCGCTACATCTGGAGCATGAACGGTGTACCTTTGTCAGAAGCAGATAAAATTAAAATAAAAGAAGGTGAAGTAACACGCATCACCCTTAACAACCTTACCATGATGCACCACCCCATGCACCTGCACGGACACTTTTTCAGGGTGATCAATGAAAATGGAGAGTATTCACCTTTAAAGCACACCGTGAATGTACCCCCCATGCAAAAAGTGGTGATTGAGTTTGATGCCAATGAATATGGCGATTGGTTTTTCCACTGTCACGTACTGTATCACATGATGAGTGGTATGGCAAGAATTTACAGCTATGATACACCCCGCGACCCTCGCTTGGAAGGCTACGCCCTTAGTAACCTAACAAAGGAAGGTAGACATTTTTACACTTGGGGAATGGCAGATGTGGCCTCTCATATGACTGAGCTTAATCTGGTATCGACTAACACACGCAATCAATTCAACTTGAATGCAGAGTACGGCTACAACCAAAACATGGAAGCCGAATTTACCTATGAACGCTATTTGTACGATTATTTTAGGGTATTTGCTGGAGTGAATGTAGAAAATGAACTGAAGAACAGTCTGGACGAAATCTCCGCAACAGCAGTGGCCGGTATCCGATTTTTCACCCCTTATATGTTCAATCTGGATGTTAGAATGGACGATAAGCTTAGGCCCGAAATCAGGGTAAGCCGGGAGATCATGATCTTCCCCCGAACTGTCATTTTTGGCAATTACGAATACCAAGCTGATTTTGGTTGGGTAAATACTTTAAGAGAAGAAGGAACAAATGAACCGATTAATTATAAAGGAGAAACCACATGGTCTGCTGGAATGGAGTATTTCTTAAACAGAAACTTTTCACTTATGGCCAGCTACGACAACCGCTTTGGCGCAGGTGGTGGATTATCCATAAGATTTTAATAAAGTAAATAATTGACAATTTAATTTATATAAACCATGAAAAATAACTATGCAAAGTTCGGATTGATGATGCTAACCTCATTCATCTTTATGTTCATAGCCATGTTCTTTAATGTAGATAAAATTGATCACATCTATTGGAGTCATAGCCGCACGTATATGGCCTTATACATGGTGGGGCCTATGGCATTAATCATGCTTGCTTTCATGCTACCGATGTATACGGACAAGAAGAAAAATGCAACCATCGTTGTTTCAGCGGTGCTTATTACTGGCTTTAGCATTTTCTTCTTGAGGGATCAGACCACAGTAAAAGATATCCAGTATATGAAGGCCATGATCCCTCACCATTCTATTGCCATCTTGGTTAGTCAGCAGGCAACTTTTGAGGATCCGGAAACCAAACAATTGGCAAAAGAGATCATAGAGGCACAACTTAGGGAGATTGCCGAAATGAAAAAAATAATAAACAGGCTTGAACACGAAGAGGAAAGCTCCAAATAATAAAATAGGGAATAATAGGTGGTTAAGCGCCTCTTGCTATTAAATCCTTTATAGGTTACAGAGCAGTTCAAAGGTATTAGTCAATGAAAGGATGAGAAAATTAACAACACTGACTCCAAGCCATAATTTATTCTCGGTTCCAAAATGGCTAATCCTTTGTAACACAAAATAGCGGGCCAGTGAAATCCTGTGGATTTATGGGAAAAACGTCCACTGAACAAAGAATTAAAATATCGAAAAATGAGCCTTATATTTAGCGGTATAGTAATATTCATTCTGACTTTGACCGATTTCTTTTTTTATACCACCCTTTCGTGTAACAGATCGGGTGTATTAACAAGGGTGTCGCAATGAAGATTATCGATAAAATAAATGGGCACATTGATAATCACCTTTCCCATCCTACAATACATTATTTTCTCGCATCCGGTACATCAAAATCTGCAGCCATACACATAGCCTCTCTATATGAATCTATCAAAGTGGTAAATATAAAACATGGTTTTGAACCCGAGGTAAGCGTGCAGTGTGCCCGCTTACCATTGCCAATTATTTAGAAATAATTATAAAGCTGAACAGGAAGATAACAATTACGGGAACCTGAAAAAATTCAGACAAAAATGGAACGAGGTGGATACAAGTCTTTTAAATAATGTAGCATGGACTGAAAATAAATTAGACGCTCAAGTTTTTAAATTGCTTAAAGGCCAGGCCGGCGTTATTGAGGATGTATATCAAGTATAATTAATAGGTTGCTGGAAATTGTAAGATTTTAATATTTTAAAAATAAATACACACCCATGCTCTTTGTTACCATAATAACAACGGCAAGCCATGAGTTCTGTAACAAATGTCACAGTATGTTTTCCACAAATTCATTACATTCTGATATTGTTTTAATAAAAATGAAGCATTATGAAATACTATCATGAAAAAACATTAAAAAATATCAGTTTCGGTGATGATGTAAAAAATTTACTTATTCATTGGAAGAAATAGTGAGATCAGAGATAAACTGAGATTGGCCATTGATGGCCTTTGAACCAAAACCTTAAAACTTTGGGTCAAAGGTCTTACTACTTAATTCATTTTACACTTAAATATAAGTAAACGAAACAGCAGATTATGATAAAGACGAAACAACAAATCTCGAAGATTTGCATCGTACTAATGGTCACCATTTTCACCGTAGCCTGCGGTAATACCAAGCAAAACGAAGAACATGAGCATGGTGATACGATGAATGGTGACCAGACCGAAATGATGGAAGATGATGATCACTTGCATGAGGACAGTAACCATCACACAGATGGCAACTAGGAAATGATCCAGGATACACCGTCAGTGAAGATGGATAAAGGAGACGAAGAAATGGCATTCCAAATCAAGTAAATATTTAATAAATCATTAACAACTAAAGTAATAATTATGAAAGCGATAATTGGAATTATAACCCTAATTATATTGACATCAACGGTGGGCGCACAGGCTCAAAATGTAGGGAAGATGATGAAAAAGGAGGCGAAGCAGGAAGAGGTTTTTGACGCCATCATGGACGACAATGAAATGATGGATAAGTTTATGAAAAAGCTTTCAGCCAACCCCGAAGCTATGAAGGTCATGCATCAGCAAATGATGCAAAACCAAAAGCACAGAAAAATGATGATGAAAGACATGATGGGTAATGAGGGGGACAATCAGATGATGATGCAACAAATGATGGCCAATAAAGAAAAAAGGCAGATGATGATGCAGAAAATGATGAATGATAAAGAGGCCAAAAAACAAATGATGGATAAAATGATGGAAGATGAATCCATGAAGAAAATGATGATGCAGCAGATGATGGAGAAACATCACGACCAGATGACGGATAAAATGATGGGAAACCCTGAAATGATGAAAAATATGATGCGAAAGATGAAGGATAAAGGCATGATGGATGACAAGTCGATGATGAAAGAGAAGGAGATGATGGACAAAAAGAAAAAAGAACCGGGAAACAAGTAGCACAGTATAAACCTGGCATTCAAAATTTTGTCGGAAGCCTCTCATCACGAGTGGGGTTTCCGGCTTTACTTACACGCAAATATTTTAAATTATGATGTACGGATGGATTATCGGTGTTATTCTGGTTGTAGTGCTAATAGCAGGTCTCAGCAAAGGCAACCTTTTTAAAATAAACAATCAAAAGTCTCCGGAAACCAGGGCTGGTGTCGGGACGGCGATGGAAACACTCAAAAAACGCTTCGCTAAAGGAGAAATAGATAAAGCAGAGTTTGAAGAAAAAAAAGCTGAACTCGAAAAATGAGTGCTGACTGACATGAAATGATGAACAAGTAAAATCCTATGGGCATGCCTGGAATGGATAAAATAAACGCAAACGCATTAAAAAAATAAATATGAAAATATCACAAATACGAACCCGTAAAAGGGATAGTAATCACATGATTCGTAACACAATAAAGGGCGAGGCCAATTTGGTGGAGGTTGATACCACATGGGGTAGTATTCAACCGATGCAAGCAGTCGATGGAGTACTTACTGTTGGAGAATTGAAAGTATATCATTACCAACAAATGGAATGCACGATTGGATAACATTAGGTTTACCTGTACAAGGAAACCTTCAGGAAGTATGCCCATAAAAAGACTTAGTTTTCATAATGGTACAGTACAAAAAAAATAGTTTAACACTGACAGGAGCCATCTCTCTTGGTACAGGTGTAATGATTGGAGCAGCCATTTTTGCCTTATTGGGGCAAGTAGCTGAACTCTCTGGAGCTTTATTTCCCTTTATTTTTTTGATTGGCGCAATTATATCAGGTTTCAGTGCTTATGCCTATATAAAAATGTCAAATGCTTACCCTTCCGCTGGTGGCATTGCTATGTATCTTAAAAAGGCCTACGGAAAAGGACTGATTACAGCTTTTGCTGCACTTTTAATGGTTTTTGCCATGATTATTAACCAAAGTTTGGTAGCCAGAACTTTTGGCTCTTATACCATGCAATTGTCTGACGGAAATCAAAATAGTTTTTGGATCCCCTTATTGGGTGTACTTCTACTAATTGTTACCTTCTTAATCAATATCTCTGGAAATAAAGTGGTTGATAAGGTCTCTTTTGTGATGGCTATCTTGAAAATCGGTGGGATTGCCATTTTTGCTATTGGAGGACTTTGGGTGGCAGGTTTTTCGTTTTCAGAAGCTTTACCTACAGCTATACCAGATGACTATTCTTCCATAAGCTACTTGGGTGCACTAGCCTTGGCAATTCTTGCCTTTGCGGGTTTCACTACGATTACCAACAGCGGAGAAGAAATTGTTAAACCTCATAAAAATGTAGGGAGGGCGATTTGGATATCTCTCATTATATGTACGGTTGTTTATCTATTGGTCGCTTTTGCCGTGTCGGTTAACCTCTCCGTGCCTAAAATTATTGAAGCTAAAGATTACTCTTTAGCGGAAGCCTCAAAACCAGCATTTGGTAAGTATGGCTTGTGGTTTACAGTAGGAATAGCCATTATTGCTACTGTTTCAAGTGTTCTAGCCAATATTTTCGCCATTTCCCGAATGACTGCTATGCTTACCAATATTAAGTTAATACCACATAAGCATTTTGGAATGCCTGGCACCTTGCAACAGCATATGTTGGTATATACCGTGGTAATCGCTATAGTGCTGACCATCTTCTTTGATCTGAGTCGTATTGCCTCCTTAGGGGCTATTTTGTACCTGATTATGGATATTATTGTACAATGGGGCGTTTATAAACACTTAAGAAAGGAAATTAAAGCAAATGGAGCCATTCTTTTGACCACCATA
>Ga0209390_10007035_pt1 | contig 14649 bp, 15 predicted proteins | sample BON01_FD_187212 | JGI IMG/M metagenome (GOLD analysis project Ga0209390, IMG submission 187212) | Freshwater microbial communities from Lake Bonney liftoff mats and glacier meltwater in Antarctica - BON-01 (SPAdes) (version 2) | ecosystem: Environmental > Aquatic > Freshwater > Ice > Glacier... | reverse complement strand
ATCGCATCTTCGCTCATCGGATAGCACTCCTTGTCAGCCATTCATCTGAGGTCAGCCAGTAGCCTTGGGGTCTGTCAGGCAACTCGGACGGGGTCGATTGATCGAAATCGTTACAAGGCCAGGACGCCGACATTACGCCAACGAACCTGCCGCCATCGGCACAGGAACGGCAAGGCCAACTATCCGGACAATCGTCCGGCCGTAACGACGCGCAGGTTCACAAGGTTGCACCACTCCCCGACGCGGCGGGAACATTGGTGACTGCTGTAGACGACGCGCTGCTGGGCCAGGCTGCCAAACACGAGATCGCGGCCCATCGACCGTATCCTCCCTGCCGCACCCATGATCGCGCCCGCCGGGGGGGGCGACTCGCGAGTCGATCGCACGAATGCCAAAACCGCTATCCGCCGCCGTACGCTCCGATGTCAAGAAAAAGCAATCATTACTTGGCGGGCAAAATGAAAAAAGGGCGCCGCAGCCAGCCGGCCACGGCGCCCCAACACATGCTCGAAGCAGCCTCAGTCGCGCTGTTCGAGCGGCACGAAGGGCTGGTCCTCGGGGCCGACATAATTGGCCGTCGGGCGAATGATCTTGTTGTCCACACGCTGTTCCATCACATGCGCCGACCAGCCGGAGGTCCGCGCGATCACGAAAAGCGGCGTGAACATCGCCGTCGGCACGCCCATCATGTGGTACGAAACCGCGCTGAACCAGTCGAGGTTCGCGAACATCCGCTTGGCGTCCATCATCACCGACTCGATGCGGTCGGCAATCTCGTACATCTTCAGCGAGCCCGCCTCCTTGGACAGCTTCAGCGACACGCCCTTGATGATCTTGTTGCGCGGATCCGAAACCGTATAGACCGGGTGGCCAAAGCCGATCACCACCTCCTTGGCGGCAACGCGCGCGCGAATATCCGCCTCGGCCTCGTCCGGGTCGGCGTAGCGCTTCTGGATCTCGAAGGCCACCTCGTTCGCCCCGCCATGCTTCGGCCCGCGCAGCGCGCCGATCCCCGCGGTGATCGCCGAATGCATGTCCGACCCCGTGCCCGCCACCACCCGGCAGGCGAAGGTCGAGGCATTGAACTCATGCTCGGCATAGAGGTTCAGCGAGGTGTGCATCGCCCGCACCCACGAGGCCCGCGGCGTCGTGCCATGCAGCAGGTGCAGGAAATGCGCCGCAATCGTGTCGTCGTCGGTCTCCACCTCGATGCGCCGGCCGTTCTGCGAAAAATGGTGCCAGTACAACAACATCGAGCCCAGCGACGCCATCAGCCGGTCGGCGATGTCGCGCGCGCCCGGTGCGTTGTGGTCGTCCTTCTCCGGCAGCACGCAGCCCAGCGCGGAAACACCGCTGCGCATCACGTCCATCGGGTGCGCCGCCGCCGGCAACGCCTCCAGCACCGCGCGCACCGCCAACGGCAGCCCCCGCAGCGCCTTCAGCTTCTCCTTGTAGGCGGTCAGCTCCGCCGCGTTCGGCAGCGCGCCATGCACCAGCAGATGCGCCAGTTCCTCGAACTCGCAGGTCTCGGCGATATCCAGGATGTCGTAGCCACGATAGTGCAGGTCGTTGCCGCTGCGCCCCACGGTGCACAGCGCCGTATTGCCCGCCGTCACCCCCGACAGGGCAACCGACTTCTTCGGCTTGAAATTGCTCTCGCTCATCGCTTGGTTCTCCTCGGAAGGTGGCGCATTCAGAAGATGCCCGGCTTGCTCTCGGCCAGCGAGCCCATCGGCAGCGCCACGTTCAACTGGTGCAGCTCGCCCGCCGGCAGGCTCGCCGCCGACTGCGCCGCCTCGATGAAGCGGTTGGCCTCGCGCACGGTGATGATCCCCTCGGTCAGAATGCGGAACTTGCGGATATAGTCCTCGCGCGCGAACGGCCTGGCCCCCAGCGGATGCGCGTTGGCCACAGCCATCTCGTCCACGTGCTTGCTGCCGTCCTTCATGAACACCTCCAGCCGCCCGCCGAACGCCAGCTCACTGGGGTCCTTGGCATGATAGCGCGCCGTCCACGCCGGGTCCTCGCGCGTCTCGATCTTCTGCCACAGCGCCACCGTGTCCTTCCGCTGCGCCCGCTTCGGCGCATAGCTGTCCACATGGTGCCATTTGCCGTCCTGCAGCGCGACGGCGAGAATGTACATGATCGAGTGATCCAGCGTCTCCCGGCTCGCCTTCGGGTCCATCTTCTGCGGGTCGTTGGCGCCGGTGCCGATCACGTAGTGCGTATGGTGGCTGGTGTGCAGCACGATCTTCTCCACCGCATCCCAGTTCGAGATGTTCTCGCGCATGCGGAAGGCAAGGTCGATCAGCGCCTGGCTCTGGTACTCCGCCGAATGCTCCTTGGTGTAGCTGTCCAGGATCGCCCGCTTGGCCTCGCCCGCCTCCGGCAGCGGCACGTGGTAAACATGCTCCCCCAGCCCCTTGTCGCGCGCCGTCCGCCCCGACAGCATCCACGCGATCACGCTGTCCTCGCCTTCATAGATCGGGCTCGGCGCCCCCTCCCCGCGCATCACCCGGTCCACCGCCTCCACCGCCAGCTTGCCCGCATGCGCCGGCGCATAGGCCTTCCACGAGCTGATCTCGCCCTTGCGGCTCTGCCGCGTGGTGAAGCTCACATGCACCGCCTGCTGCACCGCCTGGTACACCACGTCCTGCTTCAACCCCAGCAGTGTGCCAATCCCGGCCGCCGAAGCCGGGCACAGATGCGCGATATGGTCGATCTTGTGCTCATGCAGGCAGATCGCCCGCACCAGGTCGATATGGATCTCATATCCCGTCGCCAGCCCACGGATCAGGTCGCGCCCCGACCGCCCCATGTGCTGCGCCACCGCCAGCACCGGCGGAATGTTGTCGCCGGGGTGCGAGTAGTCGGCGGCCAGGAACGTGTCGTGCATGTCCAGCTCGCGCACCGCCGTCCCGTTCGCCCACGCCGCCCATTCCGGGCTGAACCGCCGCGCCATCGGCACCCCGAACACCGTGGCGCCATCGCGCTCGGCCGCCTTCGGGTGCGGGTGCCCCAGCGCCATGCCCCGCGCCGACACCACCGGCCGGCGGTTGACCGCGGCGATGGCCACGGCGGCATTGTCGATGATCCGGTTGACTATCATCTCTGCCGTGTCCTTCGGCACCGCCGCCTTATCGGTGGCCACGCCGGCGATCTTCCAGGCAAGCTGGTCCTCGCGGGCCAGCGTGACCTTGGACGGATAGACCTTCACATCATGCAGCTTCATCGGGGTCTCCTGCTGGGGCAGCCGCCATGCCCCGAATCGACGGGATTGGCGGGCGGCGTTGCGCGGGTTAGCGTCGGGAACGTGACAACTCGGCCTTCGTAGGGTCGCGCGCGGCCTGCCGCAAGCCTTCAGGCCCCGCCGGCACTAATGCCATCGCTTTCGTTGAGACAGGATGAACATAGCAATGACCTCTCCATTCGATCGTGTCTTCGTCGGCGACATCGTTACATCCTCTGAAATCATCCGCGGCGGCTACGTCGCGGTCCGCGGCGAAACCATCGCCGCCCTCGGCACCGGCGCCCCGCCGCCCGCCACCGAAACCATCGACCACACCGGCAAGTTCATCCTCCCCGGCCTCGTCGACGGCCACATGCACACCTCCTCGGCCCTCGGCTGGCCGGGAATCGAGGGCGCCACCCGCAGTGCCGCAGCCGGTGGCGTCACCACCTGCGTGGACATGCCCTACGACAGCCCCCAGGCCGTCACCTCGCCCGAAGTGCTCGCCGAAAAGATCGGCTGGGTCGAACGCACCGCCCATGTCGACATGGCCCTCTACGGCACCATCCGCAAAACCGGCGGCATCGACCAGATAGCCGGCCTCGCCGCCGCCGGCATCTCCGCCTTCAAGCTCTCAACCTACGAATACGACGCCGTCCGCTTCCCCCGCATCGACCACCCCACCATGGTCGCCGCCTTCGCCGAGATCGCCAAGACCGGCCTGCCCGTCGCCGTCCACAACGAAGACCAGGAACTCGTCGAAAAACTCACCGAGGAAGCCCGCGCCAATGGCAACACCTCGCCCATCTGGCACTGCCGCACCCGCCCGCCACTCGCCGAAACCATGGCCGACCTGGAAATCTTCGAAATCGGCCTGCAAACCGGCGCCCACGTCCACATCGCCCACTCCTCCGTCGCCCGCGGCTTCACCATCGCCGAGAATTTCCGCGCCCAGGGCGGCAAAGCCACTGGGGAAGCCTGCATCCAATACCTCTGCATGACCGAGGACGACATCGTCCGCCTCGCCGGCCGCGGCAAATGCAACCCGCCCTTCCGCACCGCCGCCGAAGTCGAGCGCATGTGGGCCGCCCTCGTCGAGGACCGCATCGCCTACGTCTCCACCGACCACGCCCCCTGGCCGCTCGACCGCAAGACCGACCCCGACATCTTCAACTGCGGCGCCGGCCTCACCGGCATGCAATCCTTCGCCCCCCTGATGTTCACCCTGCTCGACGAACGCGGCCTCTCCCCCACCCTCATGGCCACCTACTGCGCCGAACGCTCTGCCAAACTCCACGGCATCTACCCGAAAAAAGGCGCCATCCGCCTCGGCGCCGACGCCGACCTTCTGGTCATGGAACGCGCAAACTACACCTTCGACGAAGCAACCATCGTCGACCGCCCCGAAACCCGCTGGTCCCCCTACCACGGCCGCCCCATGCGCGCCCGCGTCGCCGAAACCGTGCTCCGCGGCCGGACGATCTGGGACGGCAAGAACGTGCTCGGCAAGCCCGGCGACGGGAAATTCGTCAAGCGGGGATAAAGCAAGGCAAGCGCTTCTTTTTTTGTAAAAAAGAAGCAAAAAACTTTTACCCTTCGAAGCATAACCATAAGGACAAAAAAGCGCGGCCTCGCCCCCCCTTCACCGAGACCCCCGGAAAAACGTCACCGCCAACGCGGCCATGACGAAGCCGCTTGCAGCGGCGCGGTGAGTTATATATAGTAACTGTCGTGACAGCAACACCCACCCGGCACGGCCACTTCGCCACCCGCCTCGCCCTCCGCGCGGCCGAGGTGGTGGAGTGCGCCCTGCTGCTCCTCCTCATCCACCGCCAGATCCGCGATCTCCTCGCCCGCTTCGAAGACCTCCTCCGCGCCTGGCAAGCCGGCACCCTCCCGCCGCTCAAACTCCCCGCTCTGCCCGCAGCCCCACCCCCCGCTGCAACGCCCTTTCCCCGCTCCGGCGCGGCACGACCGCAAGAGGCGCACGAATCGCCATACGAATCGTCAGCCAGCAAGAAGAATCCACATGGAGACGAAGAGGCGGAGAGAAGAACAGCGAAGACTCCTGCTTGCTTCTCTCCGCCTCTTCGTCTCCATGTGAATCCTGCCTTCCTGCGCCGCCGCCCAAACGCCGCGGCTCGACACAACGGCCCAGTCCCCCTCCACCAAAATCGCCCCGTGCTCGCCCAGCGTTTTCACGTCCTAAACGTTACGATTACATAATAACTAAAGCCAATTTGGAAATCCTGGGCCATCAAGGCATTCTGATGCCCCAACAACGCGCCCCGCAGGAGGCCTCCCATGACCCGAACCCTCCGCATCGCGGGCGCCCAGATGGGCGGCACTCAGAAATCCGACACCCGCGCCCACACCCTCGCCCGCCTCATCGCCCTGCTCGAACAGGCCGCCGCCGATAAGGCGTCGCTGGTCGTCTTCCCCGAACTCGCCTTCACCACCTTCTTCCCGCGCTGGTTCTTCCCCAACACCCAGGAACTCGATACCTACTTCGAGCGCGCCATCCCCAACGCCAACGTCCAACCGTTGTTCGACCGCGCCCGCGAACTGAATATCGGCTTCAACATCGGCTACGCCGAACTCACTCCCCAGGGCCAGCGCTTCAACACCAGCATCATCGTCAACCCCGACGGCTCCATCCTCGGCAAGTACCGGAAAATCCATCTACCCGGCTCCGTCGAGCCCCGCGAAGGCGCGAGGTTCCAGCAACTCGAAAAACGCTACTTCGAATACGGCGACCTCGGCTTCCCCACCTTCCGCGCCCCGGCCTTCGCGAACGGCGTCTTCGGCATGCTCATCTGCAACGACCGCCGCTGGCCCGAGGCCTGGCGCGTGCTCGCCCTGCGCGGCGCCGAACTCGTCGTCATCGGCTACAATTCGGCGGCCTACGACCCCAACGGCGGCGACAGCGAAACCCTGGAAAGCCGCACCGAGCACTCCCAACTCGCCGCCCGCGCCAACGCCTACATGAACGCCACCTGGGCCGTCACCGTGGCCAAGGCCGGCGATGAAGACGGCTCCGGCCTCATCGGCGGCTCCTGCATCGTCGACCCCAACGGCCACATCGTCGCAGAGGCGAAAACCCGCGCCGACGAGATCATCATCGCCGACTGCGACCTCGACGCCTGCCGCCAGGGCCGCGAAAAGATGTTCAACTTCGCCCAGCACCGCCGCCCGCAATGGTACGGTCCCATCACCACGCAAACAGGCGCGGAGCCCCCCCAATGACCAGCCGAACCCTCACCGTCGCCGCCGCCCAACTCGGCCCCATCCAACTCGCCGAAGGCCGCGACATCGCCGTCGCCCGCATGGTCCGCCTGATGGAACGCGCCCACGCCCGCGGCGTCGAACTCGTCGTCTTCCCCGAACTGGCGCTCACCACCTTCTTCCCGCGCCACTACCACGAGAACCGCGCCGAGGCCGATCGCTGGTTCGAAACCTCGATGCCCAGCAACGAAACCGCCCCCCTCTTCGCCGCGGCCAAAAAATACGGCATCGGCTTCCACCTCGGCTACGCCGAGCGTACCCCGGAGGGTCGCCACTTCAACACCGCCATCCTGGTCAACCCCGACGGCGACATCCTGCTGAAATATCGAAAAGTCCACCTGCCTGGCCACGCCGAGCACGACCCCAAGCGCGCCGTCCAGCATCTGGAAAAGCGCTATTTCGAAGTCGGCGACCTCGGCTTCCCGACCGTCCGCGCCCCCATGGGCAATCTCGACGGCCTCAACATGGGCATGATGATCTGCAACGACCGCCGCTGGCCCGAGGCCTGGCGCGTCCTCGGCCTGCAAAAGGTCGAGCTGGTCATGTGCGGCTACAACACCCCCAGCCTCAACATGGCCGCCTCAGGCTTCGAGGCGCATCACCTGCGCGTCTTCCACAGCCATCTCAGCGTCCAGTCCGGCGCCTACCAGAACGCCACCTTCGCGGTCGCCACCGCCAAGGCCGGCACCGAGGACGGCTGCGAACTGTTCGGCCACTCCATCATCGTCAACCCGCAAGGCGAGATCGTCGCCATGGCCACGTCCTGGGACGACGAACTCATCACCGCCGACCTCGACCTGCGCCAGACCGAGCTAGGCCGCGCCACCATCTTCGCCTTCGACAAGCATCGCCGCCCGGAAGCCTACCGCCGCATCGTCGACCAGGTCGGTGCCGTTGATCCGCCGATCTGGAAGAAAGAATAGAATGTTCTTTTTTGAAAAAAAGAACCAAAAAACTTCTATCCACTTGCACCGTGCCGGCCACCTCCGACGCGGCGCAAACGGATAGAAAGTCTTTTTGCTTCTTTTTCTTCAGAAAAAGAAGATTCTTCCTTACCCTACTTCCGAACCACCGCCACCTTCGGCAGGTCTTCCTCCAGGATGGAGATGGTCAGCGTGAAGCTCACCTCCCCATCCTCATCATCGCGATGCAGCGTGCCGATGAACTCGTCGCCCACCCGCACCTCCACCGAGCCGCCCTTGCGCTTGGGCACATCGATATGGATGCGGCTGTTGTCGAGCGTGGCGCGCAGATAGGCCTGCACTCGGGCAATGTCAGTCTCTTTCACGGCGCAAAACTCCTGATAGCGCAACAATGGCCCTTGTGGGGGCCGTGTGCCGCCGGTCTACGCCGCGCCGCCGCCCCTGTCATCAGGGCGCGTGGGCATCCGCGCCCTGCGGATACGACGACTTGACCACCTCACCCAGCGGCACCGGCCAATCCACCAGCGCCGGCCCGATCTTGCGCACCAGCACCGTCGAGCACTGGAATCCCCCGGCATTCTCCATGTCCCCCACCGGCTCCAGGATCACCGCCGGGATTACATGCAGGTAGCGCGACAGGTCCGCCTTGATCACCTCGAACCCGGTATACCGGTTGAACAGCCCCGACCAGGCGGTGTCGGAAAACCGCAGGAAGTCCCAGGGCTGGTCGTGCATCCCCTCGGTCTGGTGCGTATGGATCATGGCGATGCCCCCGGTGCGCATCACCTTTCCCATCTCGATCACCACCTTCCACGGCATCAACAAATGCTCGAACACCGAGATGCTCATCACGAAGTCGAAGCTGTCCGGCGGAAAATGCCGCCCAAGCTCATGCGCATCGCCCACCACATCCACCTCGGGTGCCGCGACGATATCGAACACCGTCACTTCGCAACCCGGGAAGAACTCGCTCAACTGGTTGCGGCTGCGCGCCCGCCCGCCCAGGTCAAGCAGCCGCGGCTTCCGGCCACTGGCCGCAAGGTCCCGCGTCGCCTGCTGGAACTCCGGCATCAGCGACCGCAGGTCGCGCAACTGCGCCGCCGGCAGCAGCACCGGCAACGGAAACGGCCGCGCCGCACCGCCATACCCAAGGTCCAGCACGATCTCCGCAGGCGGGCAGGCCCGGTCGACCAGCGCCTCCAGCGCGAATTCCACGCTGCCATCGGCATGCACCCGCAACACCTCCAGCTTCTGCTGCGGCGTCACCCCGGCGCAGCGCACCGTGGCGCTGAACCCCTCGCGGATCGCCGCATCCCCCCGCCACCGCGTCCCCGCCACCCCGGCGATACCGCGCAGCCGCAGGTAGGAATAGAACAGCGTGCAGGCATGCAACTCCACTCCGGCAATCGGCGACCCATCGTCCGTGGCAGCTACAGCCATCGGTACCGCCACCCCCAGCCTCCGCGCCACCCCCAGCCTCCGCGCCACCCCCAGCCTCCGCGCCACCCGGCCCAGCACCTGCCGCGCCATGCGCGCCAGCGGGCGGATCGCGGGATAGCGGATCACCACCGACCGCAGCGCACCCTGCCAGTTCACGCCCGCGCCCCCGCCGGGCTTTCCTCGGAAATATCGCCGTATGTCGGATACATCGTGTTCACCACCTCACCCAGCGGCACCGGCCAGTCAACCCGCGACGGCCCGACCTTACGTGCCATCACCGTGCTGGCCATGAAGCCGCCGGTCTGCTCGGCGTTGACCGGCGGGTCGGGGAACACGCTCGGCACCACATGTACCAGATACGACATGTCGGTCTGGATGATCTCGAAGCCGGTATGGGCGTTGAACATCCCGGCCCAGCTATGCGACGAGAACCGCAGGAAATCCCACGGCAGGTCGTGCAGTGCCACGGTCTGGTGCGAGTACACGAAGGCGATGCCGCCGGTGCGCATCACCCGGTTCATCTCGACGGCCACCTTCCACGGCATCAGCAGGTGCTCGAACACCGACAGGCTCATGGCGAAGTCGAAGTGGTCGGCCGGCAGATGCCGGCTCATCTCATGCGCATCGCCCACCACGTCCACGCCGGGATCAGCGATGATGTCGAACACCGTCACGTCGCAGTGCGGGTATTCCTCGCTCTTCTGGATGCGGCTGCGCGCCCGCCCGCCGATGTCCAGCAGCAGCGGCCGCCGCCCTTCCGCCTCGGCCAGGCGATGGATCGACTCCTTGAACGCCGGCAGCATGGTGCGCAGGTCGTGCGCCCGCGCCTGGTGCAGCAGCCCCGCCATGGCAAAGCGCGACACGCCGCCGGCGAACCACACCGACAGCACGCCGCCCTCCACCGCGCCCACCGTGTCCGACAGCACGTCGATCACGAATTCCACAGCCCGGTTCGGCTGCACCGACACGGTCCGGCAGCGCTGGATCGGCTGGCTTCCGCCCAGTTCCAGCGCCGCGCGCAGCCCGCCCAGCAGGGTCGCGTCGTCCAGCGCCTCATGGTCGGCCACCACCGCGTAGCCCTGGATGCGCAGGTAGTCGAAGAACTTGGTGCAGGCGCCGATATTCACCGCCGCAACCGGCCCGCCCTCGCGTGGCAGGCGGGCAGAGGGTCCTTTCGTCCCGGCGCTGACCTGCCGCGTGGTGCCGCTCATCCCGTACGCTCCTGCCACCCGCATGCGTTGTTTACCAAGCATTAACCTCCGCACGGTATAGCGGGACTGTCGATGGATGGCACCCCGCCGGCAAAACGCCGGAGCCAGGCACCCGTCCCCAGCGGGCCCGCCGCACCATCGCACCACGATCCGACAGCCGCGCGGGCCAGCCTGCGCGGCTGGTTTCGCCAGCTACCCCGCCGCCGCCTCATCCGCCAACAAGATCCCCAGCGCCTGCGCCACCGCCGCCTGGCAGGGCTCGAGCACAGGCACGCCGATCGCCTGCTCCACCGCCGCACGATGCCCGGCCATGCCGGTACAACCCAGCACCACCGCCCCGGCACCCTGCCCCACCAGCGCCCGCCCGGCGGCCACCAGTGCGGCGCGCGCCGCCTGCGGGTCCAGCAGCGCCTCGATGGTGGTGTTCATGGCGACCTCGCCGGCCAGCCGTCCCTCCAGGCCCATCGCGCGCAGGGCCAGCCCGTGGCGCGCGATGGAGGCGTCCACCAGGGCGATCACCCCGAACCGCTCGGCCCGCATCAGTGCGGCGGCCACCGCGCAGCGAAACACGCCGAGCACCGGCCGGTCGGTCACCGTGCGCACGGCCTCGATCCCGGGATCGGATGCACAGGCGACGGCGAACACATCGGCCCGCTCGGCCGCCACGCGACGGCACAGCGGCGCCACGGCGGCATGCCAATCAGCCCACGAATAGATACCAGGCGGCCCATCGGCCACCGTCGCCACCTCCACCGTCGGGCCGCCGGGCCGTGCGAAGCCCGCCACCGCCGCGGCAATCCCGTCGCTGCAAGCCTGGCTGGAATTGGGGTTCACCAGGAGGATGCGTGCCATGAGAAACTCCCCTTCGCCATTCGGCCCGTAATCGACTATATATTGGAGTGCACCACATATTGGAGTGCACCACGCGGCCCGTGGGGTGCCGGACACACCGGCACCGACCCCAGGCCCCCAGGAGGGTCTTTCATTGCCCGATACCGCCCCCGTCCGGTGGCATTCTGACGATACCACCGCCATCGCCTCCGCGCCCGAGGCCGCCGCGCCGTTCCCCGCCATGTCCACGTCGCTCACCCGCGGGCTGCGCGGCCGCTGCCCGGCGTGCGGCGAGGGCCGCATCTTCCGCGCCTACCTCAAGGTTGTCGATAACTGCGAAAGCTGCGCCGCCCCGCTGGGCGCGGTGCGCGCCGACGACGCGCCGCCCTACTTCACCATCTTCGCCGTCGGCCATGTGATCGTGCCCGGCATGCTGCTGCTGGAAAAGGCCGCCACCCCGCCGCTGTGGGTGCACAGCGCCATCTGGCTGCCACTCACCGTCATCCTGGCCATGGCGCTGATGCAGCCGATCAAGGGGGCGACGATCGGGCTGATGCTCAAGCTCGGCTTCGCCCGCACCCCCGGCCATGCCTGATACGCGGTCGGCGGCTCCCGCGGCGCGGCTGTGCCGCCTCACCCTGGAGGGCGAGGCGCTCACCCGGCTGTCGCCGGAGCTGGAAGCCGACCGGGCCCAGGCGGTCACCGACCTGCTGGCCGAGAACCGCTTCGCCCCGCGCCACGGGGTGGACCACCCTCCGGGCCCCTACAGCCTGCGCCTGGCCATCATCGAGGGAAGGCTCGTCTTCGATATTCGCAGCGCCGAGGACGTGCCCGTTCATACCGTCGCACTCGCCCTCGGCCCGTTCCGCCGGCTGATCAAGGACTACCAGATGCTGGTCGACAGCCATGCGCAGGCCATGCAGGAGGGCCGTGAATCGCGCATTCAGGCCATCGACATGGGCCGCCGCGGCTTGCACAACGAGGGCGCGCAACTGTTGGTCGAGCGGCTTTCCGGCAAGGTGGCTATTGATTTTGCCACGGCGCGGCGCCTCTTCACCCTGGTTTGCGTGCTCCACCAGCGCGTCTGAGCCAGACTGCCCCTCCGAAGCCGCCCTGGAAGAAGGAAACCCGGCCGCATGAAGATCGACGGCACGCCCTATCGCAGCGTCTGGGTGGACGGGGAAGACCACTGGACCGTGCGCATCTTCGACCAGACGAAGCTGCCCTGGGCGCTGGAGATCCTGCGCCTGTCAGACCTGTCACAGGCCGCTCATGCCATCCGCAGCATGCAGGTGCGCGGCGCCCCGCTGATCGGCGCGGTGGCAGCCTACGGGCTGTGCCTGGCGCTGCGCGCCGACTCCTCGCGCGAGGCCATGGAGCGCGATGCCGCCCTGCTGAAGGACACGCGACCGACCGCAGTGAACCTGCGCTGGGCGGTGGACCGCATGCTCTCTCGGCTGCGCGCCCTGCCGGACGGCGAACGGGTGCGCGCCGCCTATGCCGAGGCCGCCGCCATCGCCGACGAGGATGCCGCCCAGTGCGAGGCGATCGGCCGGCACGGCGTGACGCTGATCGAGGCGATTGCCCGGCGCAAGGCCGCATCCGGCGGCGGGCGGGTGAACATTCTAACCCACTGCAACGCCGGCTGGCTGGCCACGGTGGACTGGGGCACGGCCCTGGCGCCGATCTACATGGCCCATGAGCGAGGCATCGACCTGCACGTATGGGTGGACGAGACGCGCCCGCGCAACCAGGGTGCGGCGCTGACCACCTGGGAACTGGGGCGCCATGGCGTCGCACATACCCTTGTCTCCGACAATGCCGGGGGCCATCTCATGCAGCATGGCGAAGTGGACATGGTGATCGTGGGCGCCGACCGGGTGACCCGCACGGGTGACGTTGCCAACAAGATCGGCACCTATCTCAAGGCGCTCGCCGCGCACGACAACGCCGTGCCGTTCTGGGTGGCGGTGCCATCCTCGACCATCGACTGGACCATCCGCGACGGCATCGCCGGCATTCCCATCGAGGAACGGCCGGCCACCGAGGTGACGGTGATGACCGGGCGCGGCCTCGACGGCGCCATCGTGCCGGTACGCATCGTGCCGGCCTCGACCGCCGCGGCCAACCCGGCCTTCGACGTGACGCCCGCGCGCCTGGTGAGCGGGTTGATCACCGAACGCGGCTGCTGCGAGGCGGCGGAGGAATCGCTCACCGCCCTGTTCGCCGACCTCGCCTGATGCGGCTTGGCAACTGCCTTGCAAGTCATCGAATCAGGCCTTGCGGCAGGCCACGGGGGATGACCATTGTGGCCGAAAGCTTGATCCACGGGGAGCGCGACCGCATTGGCTGAGTTGGCTGAGATCTGGTCCAACTGGGGCCATCTGGCCTATGTTGCGGCCTTCGTGTGGTCGTTCTTCGAGGGGGAGACGTTCGTCCTCCTGGCGGCGGCGCTGGGCCATGCCACCGGGTTGGTCGACCCCTGGATCCTGATGTTCACGGTGTGGTTCGGCTCGTTCCTGGGGGACCAGTGCTGGTTCCTGCTGGGCCGCCGCTATGGCGTGCGCGTGGTGCGGCGCATTCCGGGCGCCGAGAGCAAGGTCAACACCGCCCTGCAGTTCGTCGAGCGATTCGGCGCCGCCTTCATCCTCAGCTTCCGCTTCGCCTACGGCATCCGCAACGTGGCCTCGGTGGCCTGCGGCATGACCAACATGAGATATGCCTACTTCGCCGTGCTCAATTTCATCGCCGCCGGCATCTGGGCGGCGAGCTTCGTGGCGGCCGGTTGGTACTTGGCGGAGCTGTTCGGCGCCTCCAATGTCGGCTGGGTGCTGGGCGGCATCGGCCTGCTGGTGATCGCAAGCCTGGTCTACAAGGCACGCGCCTCGCGCAAGCGTGCCGCCGCGGCCACGCCCGCCGGCTGAGGGCATCCGGCCCGCAAGAACGGCACGGGCTTCGTCAGTCCGGCGGCCGGTCCAGCGCCTTGTCGGCCAACGCCGCGCCCAGCATTTGCACAGCGCCGTCGCGATCGCCCCGCTGCAAGGCCGCGCGCGCGCCGGCCAACAGCCGCACCAGCGCCTGGTCACTGGAAATGCTGGCGCGCGAGGGCCGCACCGAGCGGACCAGCAACCGGGATTCGCCGCGCTCGATCGCCTCCATCGCCTCGCCCAAGCGCCCAGCTGCGATCGCCTGACGTGCCGCGGCGATGAACACGCTGGGCGGTGCATTGTCGGGCACCGAAGGCTCGGGCAGCCGCACGCCTGTCCGCCGGCCCTCCTCAGCTGGCGCGGCGGGGGCGGTCTGCGCCGCGGCGAGGCCCGGCGCTAGAAGCAGGGCAGCGAGGAACATGTGGCGCATTGCGCACTCCCTTCGGCGTTGATCGTATCTCGCGTCGATTTGGCCGCTGTCGGCGGCCGGGCGCCATGCGCCAGGTCAATCCGCTTGGTCAATTCTCCTGGCGAAAGGCATCTGCGATGCGCCGCACCGCACCCGCCTCATCCACCAACAGCAGGTCGAATCGTACCCCTGCCCGCCCCCAGTGCGGATGCGCCGCCAGCAGGATCTCGGCTGCCGCCATGAGCCGCGCCTGCTGGCGCGCGCCCAGCGCCACCGCGGCGCCGGCCAGGGTGCGGCGGCGCTTCACCTCGGCGAAGGCGACCAGACCGTCGCGCTCGGCCACCAGGTCCACCTCGCCAGCCGGAGTGCGCAGCCGCCGCCCCAGCACTGTCCA